>Ga0222714_10001819_pt1 | contig 23598 bp, 22 predicted proteins | sample C33_3DmetaG_FD_165048 | JGI IMG/M metagenome (GOLD analysis project Ga0222714, IMG submission 165048) | Estuarine water microbial communities from San Francisco Bay, California, United States - C33_3D | ecosystem: Environmental > Aquatic > Marine > Unclassified | place: USA: California...
CCAAACCCAACCCAGCGCCGAGTTGTAGACGGATCGCGAAGGATTATCAGCGCCAATAAAAAAACAAGGGCAGGGTATACCCCAGGCGTAAAGATCGCAGCATGGGCGGCCGGAGCAATGTTAGAACCCATCCCTATCGCAAAAGCGAACGGTCCTGACATAGTTAGGAGGATAGCTGCAGTACCACTCCAACCCGCACTCCCCGCCTTCATTCCAAAACGGAAGACCAACGGCGCAAAGACTATCGCCCCAACACCACCACGCAACAAAACCATATCAGCAGGAGTTATGATATTTTGAGAGATGCCAATCCGGGTAACAGGAAACCAAATACCCCAGATCAAGGCCGCTGATAGGCCGGCCAGAATTGGTAAAAGTCGAGCATTTTTGCCAATCAAAAGGCTCGCTCAACACAGAAGTCTGCAACATCGGCAAGGGCTTTAGAAATGCTTTCGTCACCTCTAACACTAGTGAGAGCTTCCTTCGCCTCGTTAGCGAAATGGCGAGCTGCCTTAGCCGAGATTGCAATTGCATCGGTTTCTCGGAGATAAGAAATTGCCCGTTCTAAATCATCCGGCTTTTGATCTTGATCTTCGATTGTCCGACGCCAAAAACCCTTTGCATCAGCATCACCTCTTGCGAAGGCCAGCAAGACCGGCAAAGTTGCTTTACCTTCTCTAAAATCGTCTCCAATTGACTTTCCAAGGGCCTTTTGATCAGCATCATAGTCCAGCACATCATCAACGATCTGAAAGGTAATCCCAAGGTTCATACCGTAAGCTTCTAGGGCATCAGCGTCCGCTTCTGAACGCCCCGCTAAAACAGGTCCCACCCTTGCCGCAGCAGCAAAAAGAGCAGCCGTCTTGCCCCGTATCACCTCATAGTATTCGTCAATAGTGGTATCTGGGTTGTTTGCAGTCGAAAGCTGCAATACTTCACCCTCAGCAATAGTAGCGGAAGCATTTGACAGGATCTTCAAGACTTCGAGCGAACCTATCTGCACCATTAACTGAAAAGACCGACTGAATAAAAAGTCACCAACCAGTACGCTTGCGCTGTTCCCAAACAACGCATTAGCAGACGCGCCTCCCCGCCTTAGCGCACTCTCATCAACGACATCATCATGCAAAAGTGTGGCGGTGTGGATAAATTCCACACATGCGGCCAGCTCTATATGATTTGTGCCCTCACACCCAAACATACGAGAGGCGGCTAAGGTTAAAAGCGGGCGCAGCCTCTTTCCACCCGCCGCCACAATGTGGCCGGCAAGTTCTGGAATGAGGGGGACGTCGCTTGACATACGAGCGACGATCTCACGATTAACCGCCGCCATATCATCTGCAACGATATCGTACAGGCGCTGGAGCGCATCTATAGGCTCAGGCCCGTCTTGCAAAAAGGAAGCTCCGCTCGAAAATGACTTTTATTCAAAGAAGTGTGCCATCTCTTTAATTAAGTAGAAGTGGCAAAATTGCAAGCAGCTCTGCGGGTGCTGGGATGGGGCTGTCTAATTTTTTAGAGACCCGCTGAGCGATTATAAATGATTTACTCACCATCTTTTAATAGACAGATGAAACCGATTAAAAAGATTTAATCTCAGGTATATGCTGCTCAACTGGATGACTGAACTCGAAATTACCGAAGACAGATGGCTTGGCGAACGTTTGTTTCTGCGGCAACCGGCGCGCAGTTATCGGGTTGGTGTCGATGCTGCACTGCTAGCCGCCGCCATACCTAAGAAAAAAGGCATATCAGCACTCGAGCTTGGAACTGGGGTTGGTGCTGTAGCCTTGGCAGTTTCTGCGGGAGTTGAAAATTCCAAAGTGACGGCGGTGGAGATCCAACCTGAGCTTGCCGAGCTTGCGCGGACCAATGTTACAATCAATGAAATGGCTGATCGTGTAATTATCATTGAAGCCGACATTCTTAAAATTCAACCTCAACTTAGGGCTTACGAGGAAGTTTTTTTTAATCCTCCATATCTAAAACCCGAAACAAATGATGCGTCCCCCGATAAGGTTAGGCGCATCGCAACCGTTGAAGGTGAAGCCCGGCTGGACGATTGGTTCAGGGTCGCCTCGCAGCAGGTTGTGGTTGGCGGTGGCGTTACTGTGATACACAGGGCAGATAGACTCCCGGATCTTTTGGCCGCTGCAAAAAGAGCTGGTATCGGAAGCATGGTGATACTCCCGATATGGCCACGCATCGGCTCTCCAGCCAGGCGCATCATTGTTCGCGGAATAAAGGGAGGGGGTGGACCCCTTCGAATTTTGGCCGGGCTTACTTTGCACTCAGAAGGGCAAAGCTACACAGACATAGGGGCGGCGGTGTTACGAGGTGACGCGCCTATCGATCTGAATTAAGGCGAAGCTAAATCCCAATGCTCTTAGTGTTCAAAACTTTCTAGTTACTTTATTCGCCAGCTCAAGGGTAAATCAACCCAATGAAGAGACCCAGCAGCTGTCCCTGCTACCAGCAAATCCAAGATGCTCGATTGTTTAAACGTTAAAAAAGCGGCTGACCTAATTTAATAGATCAGCCGCTTTGTATTAACAGAAGGTACTCGAGTATTGATTACACGCTGTAATACATCTCGAACTCAACTGGATGCGGTGTGTGCTCAAAAGCGTACACATCATTCCATTTAAGCTCCATGTAACCTTCAATCATGTCCTTAGTGAAGACATCACCAGCCATCAGGAAGTCCATGTCTGCTGCAAGGCTGTTTAAGGCTTCGCGAAGCGATCCGCATACTGTAGGCACACCCTGGAGTTCTTCTGGTGGCAGATCGTATAAGTTTTTATCCATAGGATCGCCAGGATGGATCTTATTTTTGATACCATCAACACCAGCCATCATCATCGCCGCGAAAGCGAGATAAGGATTCGCTGATGGGTCCGGGAAACGAACCTCTACTCGTTTGGCCTTCGGGCTTGTCACGTAGGGAATCCGACATGAAGCCGAGCGATTGCGGCTGGAGTAAGCCAAAAGCACTGGCGCTTCAAAACCTGGAATGAGACGCTTGTAACTATTGGTCGAAGGGTTTGTGAAGGCATTAATAGCTTTCGCATGCTTTATGATGCCGCCAATATAATAGAGGCAAGTCTCAGACAGATCCGCGTATCCATTACCAGCAAAAGTTGGCTGGCCTTCTTTCCAGATCGACTGATGGACATGCATGCCTGAGCCGTTATCACCGAAAACAGGCTTTGGCATGAACGTTGCAGTCTTGCCATAGGAATGAGCAACCTGATGAACAACATACTTATAGACCTGCATTCCGTCAGCAGATCCGACGAGCGTGTTGAACTTTACGCCTAATTCATGCTGCGCCGGTGCAACTTCATGATGATGTTTTTCTACATCAAGACCCATCTGGGCCATGATGGAGACCATTTCGGCTCGGATGTCATTTGCATGATCAACAGGAGGCACGGGGAAGTATCCGCCCTTTACGCCTGGGCGATGGCCTGGATTGCCGTCCTCATACTCACGAGCAGAGTTAGTAGGCAGCTCTAAGCTATCTACTGCATAAGAAGAACCATGCATTCCGGTTGTGAAGCGAACATCATCAAACATGAAGAATTCAGCTTCGGGGCCCATGAATATGGTGTCGCCGATGCCGGTTTCAGCAAGATAGGACTCTGCACGCTTTGCAATGGAGCGGGGATCACGCTCGTAACCCTGACCCGTGGAGGGCTCAATGATATCGCAAACTACAATCATGGTTGGTTCTGCTGTGAACGGATCCATTGTTGCGGTTGTGACATCTGGCGCGAGGATCATGTCAGACTGACTGATATCCTTCCAGCCAGCAATGGAAGAACCATCAAACATCACACCGTCTGTCAGAAGATCTTCGTCGACCGTGGTATGGTATTGAGTGGTGTGCTGCCATTTCCCGCGTGGATCAGTAAAGCGGAAATCTACGTGGCGTATGTCATTATCTGCCATCGCCTTGATTAAATCTGCCGGCGTCTTGCAACCGAGGCTCATCAGCTTGTTCCTTTCAGCGAATTATCAAAATTACCCGTCCAGCTAAGACGGTATTGGGTCAAAGCGCTCCAGCGCCAGTCTCACCAGTGCGAATACGAATTGCCTCCTCAATTGGAGACACAAAAATCTTACCGTCACCTATGCGGCCAGTATGAGCAGCTTTCTGAATCGCTTCTATTACACGCTCAACCTGCTCGTCATCAACGACGACTTCTATCTTCACTTTAGGAAGAAAGTCGACCACGTACTCCGCTCCCCGATAAAGTTCGGTATGACCTTTCTGACGACCGAAACCCTTGGCTTCGACCACAGTAAGACCTTTGACGCCTGTTTCGGACAAGGCATCTTTCACATCATCTAATTTGAACGGCTTTATGACCGCTTCAATCTTTTTCATATCACAAGAGACCTTTCGGCCGAATCAGCCAAACCAACTTTAGACGAATCTGTACGAGCAAGTTTCATGCCACCACGGGTTGCTAACGGTAAACGCGCGAATCGCCGCTGTTTTTTTACTCTTCAAAAACTGATGACAACATATTTTGCCCGTTTAATGAGCAGTTGCCTTTTTATTAGGCAAGCAGATTTTTCATTCTACCAAGGGCGTCTCTAATTTCAGTCAAACTAGCTGCATATGAGAAGCGGACAAAGCCTTCGCCTAGCGCCCCAAAACTGGTCCCAGCCACGACAGCAACCCCGACCTCTTCCAAAAGGCGCCTTTGGAGCGTTTTAGCATCCATGCCTGTCCCTTCAATATTGGGAAAAGCATAAAACGCACCACCCGGTTCCGCACAACGCACACCGGGGAGAGCGTTTAATCCATCAACAATCACGCGTCGGCGCTCAGCAAATGCTATTAGCATTTCGTCGACCGCTGCCTGAGGTCCCTCCAAGGCTGCTATGCCAGCAAACTGCGTTGGGGCATTAACACACGAATGGCTATTCACGGCCAACTTTTCTACATGCGCTATCAATTTTTCTGGCCATATCGAGTAGCCAAGCCGCCAACCTGTCATGGCATAGGTTTTGGACCAGCCATTCAAGACGATAAGGCGGTCACGAAGCTCCTCGTAAGCTAGCATAGAGGCATGCTCTAGCCCGTCGTAAAGCATGCGGTCGTAAATTTCATCACTCATTATGGCGACATCCGGCCAACGCTCTAGGCCCTTTGCCAGTTTGTCCAATTCTGCTTTGGGGGTGACGCCACCTGTTGGATTTGCAGGAGTATTTATTATGATGAGACGAGTTTTGTCGGTTATCTGGCAGAGCACTTCATCCGCAGAAAAAGCAAAGCCCTTGTCCTCTAAAAGCCGCATTGGCACAGGTTTTGCGCCGACATAACGAATCGCACTTTCGTAAATTGGAAAACCAGGATTCGGGTAGATGATTTCTGATCCTGGCTCACCAAACATCATAATGGCGAAAAACATTGTGGGCTTTCCGCCAGGCATAATCATAATATTATCGGGGTCGACTTTCGCGCCGCGTCGCAGCAACACGTCTTTTGCCACTGCTTCTCGAAGCGCCGGTATTCCTTTTGCCGGCGTGTAGCCGTGATGACCATCTCGCATTGCCTTAATAGCCGCCTCAACAACATGAGAAGGGGTTTTAAAGTCAGGTTGGCCAATACCAAGATTGATTATGTCTTTGCCTGCGGCGGCTAATTTTGCAGCGCGCGCTAGAACTTCGAACGCAGTTTCTGTGCCAAGTTGGCTGAGATTGTTAGCAAGTCTCATGGATCGTAAAATTCCTGCTCGGATGATCTGATATTGTGTTTGACTATGCCCGGCAACTTTGAGCAAGAGCAAGCCAAACCACCGTCCAGTTGACGTCTATGCGGCTTCTCGCGTAAACGCAATCTACTTTGTGGTGCCCATAGCTCAGTTGGTTAGAGCGCCTGGTTGTGGTCCAGGAGGTCGCCGGTTCAAATCCGGTTGGGCACCCCATATGCTTCCTCCACAGATTCGCCGGAGGAGAGCCACATGGCCGACAAAACAGCTGCAAAAACAAAAAGGCAGCAGCCAATCCGAGACGCCGCAACACTTGTCTTAGTTAGAAGGCGCGGCCAAACACCTGAAGTCTTGATGGGAGAGCGCAGCTCTGGTCATGTTTTCTATCCCCATCATTATGTATTCCCGGGCGGTCGAGTAGACCGTAGCGATGGATATGTCATCCCAGCATCGGATCTCCGGCCCGAGGTGTTAAACCGTTTAAAGGCCTCAGCGACTGATCGACGTGCCCGGGCACTAGCGCTAGCAGCTGTTCGAGAAACCTTTGAGGAGACAGGTCTCGTTTTAGGATTGAAGGCCCAAGCACCGAAACGCCCTCCTAAAGGCTGGGCTTCTTTTTATGAAACCGGTTTTGGTCCTGCTCTAGATGGGCTGACCTACATATATCGAGCAGTAACGCCTCCCGATCGCCCTCGACGTTTCAACGCACGCTTTTTTGTAACGGAGTACGACCGAATCGCTTTGGAAGCTAACATCGAACAAGATGAACTGCTTAAATTACGTTGGCGTGATATCGATTCCGCTCTTGAGCTTAAAATCCGGCCAATCACGGCCATCGTGCTCAAGGAGATACGTGATCGATTACAGGATGGCAGTCTCTATGACGACCGGCCTGTAAAGTGGGTGAAAACAGGACTTGGTGGTCGCAAGCGGGTGTCAGGAGTGGAATGAGGCAACTTGAGCTTCTGACTGTCGAGCAGATGTATGCAGCTGATCGAGCTGCAATACGCGGTAATTTAACCGCTGAAATTCTTATGGAACGTGCCGGCCGGGCAGTATCTGAACAAATCCAGCGACGCTGGCAGCCGAGGAACACAGTAATTCTTTGCGGCCCAGGAGCCAATGGAGGAGACGGGTGGGTTGTTGCTGGCCAACTGGCTGCTGCTGGGTGGCCAATCAAGGTTGCATTGGTTGGTGACCGAGCCCGCCTTAAGGGCGAGACAGCATATCATGCTGGTCATTGGGCTGGATCCGTTGAGCCTGCAACACCATACGTTTTTTCCGGCGCAGAGTTGATTGTCGATGCGCTGTTTGGTGCTGGTCTCAATCGGGAGCTGCAAGGAACCGAGGCCGAAATTGTTAACGCGATGGATAAACACCCAGCCCCTGTTGTTGCCATTGATCTCCCAACTGGTGTTAACGGCAATGATGGGCAGGTGATGGGTGCAGCGGCAGCTGCGGACCTTACAGTTACTTTTTTTCGCAAAAAACCTGGGCACCTATTAGTCCCCGGGCGCTTTCTGGCTGGGGAAACTGTTGTTGCTGACATCGGGATTCCCCAAGAATTTGCTGCTGATACAACAACTTTCCAGAACGCTCCAAGACTTTGGCCGAATACCCCTCCAGAATTAAATCCGGGCGGTCATAAGTATTCTCGCGGACACGTTCTCGTCGGCGGCGGCCCCCGAACAACCGGGGCAAGTCGATTAGCAGCACGCTCTGCTCTAAGGGCTGGCGCAGGGCTTGTTACGATAGCCGCTCCAACCGAGTCATGGCCCATCTACGCAGCAGCTGAACTGGAGGTCATGGTTCACCCACTCGCAAGCTCTCAAGATTTTTCTGATTTGCTTCAGGATAATCGCTTTACCACAGTTATCCTCGGCCCTGGCCTTGGTGTCGGAGAAAGAGCGCAGCATCTCGTGAAATTTGCGGCAATGGCAAAACGCAAGCTTGTCCTCGACGCTGATGCGTTGACAGCATTCACAGAGAGACCAAAGGACCTTTTCGGCTTACTTGATGGAAACTCCTCAAGCATACTCACGCCCCACACTGGAGAGTTTCGCCGCATTTTTCCTGATATTGGTGGATCTAAGCTAAACCAAGCACGATTAGCGGCGGCGAGATCCAAGGCTACGGTGATCCTTAAGGGTCCAGATACAGTGGTTGCCGCACCAGACGGGAGAGCGGTCATTAACTCTAACGCGCCACCATGGCTGGCAACGGCTGGTTCGGGTGATGTGCTTGCTGGAATTGTTGCGGGTCTTCTGTCCGCGGGATCCCCCCCATTCGAAGCTGCATCAGCAGCAGTCTGGCTTCACGGCGCTGCCGCAACAGCTTTAGGGCCCGGAATGCTTGCCTCAGATCTAATCAACGAACTTCCAAAGGCATTCGCTGACGCTACCAACTTTCAAGACCGTTAATTAATTTAGCGGATACATTGAATAGGAGACCAAATTCATGGCGTACGGAATTGAGGCCTTGGTCGAAGACCTAAAACGCTTAGACGCAGCCAACGCTGCGCCGAAGGATTTGCTGAACCAAATCGCACCCTTGGCAGAGAGGGTTGCGCAAGACCAAAGCTGGGTTCAGCCGAGCTTCTACGAGGTCGATGAAACACAAGGCATCGGCATAACCGTTCTACACGAAGAACCAGATCATTCTCTGCTAGTAGAGGTAATTGTTTGGGCGCCCGGTAAAGGAGTATCGCCACACGATCATCAGACCTGGGGCGTCGTCGTTGGGCTTGATGGAACGGAGCGCAACACTTTTTGGCAAAGGAAGGATGATGGCTTAAGGAAGGGACACGCCATATTGAAGGCTCATCACGAAGCAGATGTTGGCAAGGGCCAAACCATCGTGTTTATGCCGGATGACATCCACAGCGTTCAAAACCTCACTGAGCGGCCCTCGCTTTCACTGCATATTTACGGCAAGAACCTTGCCTTCACTGGCCGCTCTGAATTCGACACCGAATCTAATACAATGCGACCTTGTCCGGTCCGTGCTAAAAGACCTGCACTCTAGCTATTTATCGATTTCAGCTTTGGCAGCCAGTGTGTCCTGCACCAATCCATGATCTCTGTTCCCGTAGCCATCCAAACGTCATCATGGCCAAGAATATATCCTAGTGTCTCATCCAGATATTTAAGTCTGTGCGGTTGACCATAGAGATACGGGTGCAAGCAAAGAGGCATTACAGTTCCACTTTTCTCACCCTCTGAGTAGAGGACATCAAACATATCTCGCATCATGCGCGCGAACTCTTGTCCCTCAGAGTGCCAGCGGTAAACGACAGCGTCGTTGACATCCATCGAATATGGAATTGTCAGAATTGAACCATTCGCCGTGTGAACCGGAACAGGCTGGTCGTCGTGATAAAAATCTGTTGTGTAACCAATACCATTAGCAACACAGGCTTCAGCCCCCCATTTCGTTTGACTTACAGCTGATCCAAACCAACCATTGAGCTGCCTTCCGGTGCGCGATCGCAAAAGGTCTACACAATCCTTTATCACCGCGTAGGTCTCTTCCTTACCAAGACCCCAAATGTAACGAGTGTTGTATAGGCCATGGCAAAGGTAATCGTAATTTCTGGCCTCCATTGCCTCCCAAATATCTGGGTAGTGTTCAATTATCCCAAAATTAAGAGAGACCGTGCAGGTAACATTGTGTTTGTCAAAAACATCAAACATCCGCCATACACCGACACGGTTACCATAATCCCGAACACCATATCCGAGGACATCTGGAGCAGGCATCCGCGGCCAGGAGCTTCGAACATTTGTGAACTCTGGCTGATATTCATAATGCTCAATATTAGGCAGCACCCATAGCGCAACCTTCGCGCCGTTTGGCCACTCTAGCTTCGGTCGTTGGTCATAAGGATGGAACGGAAACTGGGGGCCAATATTTTCGGACATCAGCGCGTCTCCACCACTTTAAATTTTACGACCCCGATGCTGGCCATGCTTACCTGCTTAAAGACAGATGCAACATAATGCCCATGGAAAAATTCTATAACAGTGACCAGGACCATAGGCTTTTCCACATCGATGGATATTTTGATTTTCAGGCTACCTCTGCGACCAGCGGCTAGACAAGACCGAGTGGAAATATGTCATCATGCTAAGGCTCAATTGCTGCACCACTAGCCAACATTTCTTTTATATCATCAGCAGTAAACCCCAAGTCAGCCAAAACTTCTCGGGTTTGTTCGCCTATAAGTGGCGCAGGAAGCGAGTTCTCGCGCATTCCACCAGTGAATGTGTTTGGGGTTTTGGTTTTTAGGATACGTCCCTGACTAGGGTGGTCGATCTCTTCATAGAAACCTATGTCTTTTAGGTGCGGGTCCTCCAGGAGACCATCGATTGTATTATACGCAGCTGCTGGGACATCCAATTTATCGAAAATGTCCAGCCAATCAGCAGTCGTCTTTTGAAGAAGTCCGGCTGCTCGAACGGCAAAATACTCCGCCGCATTTTCTGTTCGACTAGCAGCACTATCGAACCGTGGGTCATCTTTGAGCTCAGGCCTTCCTATAGCGTCAAAGAAAGCAAAGGCTTGAGGGTTTGTGTTTGGGCCTACGGTTATATAGCCGTCTAATGTGGGCAGAGGCCGATAGTCGGGCGAAAGTAATCTATTGTCTCCGGACTCCCCTGCCGGAGGAACAAATGTAAGACCGGCCAAGTGTTCCGAAGAAACAAAACTTGCCATATTTTCCAACATGGGGACTTCAACTGCCTCACCAACGCCTGTTTTTTCTCGGCGGTACAGCGCAAAACCAATCGATTGGGCGGCAATCAGTCCGGTTACATGGTCTGTCATGACCATCGGCACGAACCTTGGCTCACCATTTGCGCGCTCGAACGTGCCAGCAACGCCTGACAAACTCTGCACAATAGGATCGTAAGCAGGTCGATTAAAGTACCGCCCACCTTTTCCAAAAGCGACTATGCCGCAGTAAATCAAACGTGGGTTCAACTCCAAAGCGCTCTCTTGGTCCAGACCAGCGCGCCGCAAAGCTGCAGGCCGAACATTGGTAACAAACACATCGGCTGTAGCAATTAATTTTTTTAAAACATCAAGCCCTGCATCCTGCTTGATATCGAGACAAATAGAGCGCTTGTTGCGGTTAAAATTCATGAACTTCCCGGACATTCCAGGATTTCGGCCACCCCTCGCCATGGTGCGTAACAAGTCTCCGCCTGGCGCTTCTACCTTTATTACATCCGCACCCTGATCACCCAACGTCCTGCCGCAAATTGGGCCAACAACTACCGTTGTCATATCAATGACGCGAATGCCGTCGAGAGGCCCCCCCGCCATCAGTCAAAGCTCACATTTATCTCAGCGCAGAGATGGCCGTGCTTGTCACCAATCCAGCAGCTCTGACCGTCATCTGTGCGATTTCCATAAACGGTAACTGTGTCGCCGACCCAAATGGGCTTAGTCAACCGGGCATTAAGGCCTGTAATGATCCGGTTATCATGTTTTACGGCAAGGTCTGTGACCGTTTGCATTGTAAGACCGCCGTTCTGAACAGTATGATCATAACCCTCCTCAGAACGCGCATAATCAGCATCATAATGGATGCGATGAGCATTCCAGGTAACAGCTCCATAACGGAAATTCTTGGCCTCAGAGAAATACACCGTTTCTTGCCACTCGCACTTTGTGGGGGCTAGATTAGGTTCAGTTTTAGTTGACTTAGCGCCGGCGGGAACGGCTTCTCGGTAAATCGCATCAAATTCGTCAACCGCGATGACTGCTCCTGCTGTCTCAAAAGTCAGCCGCATAGTTAAAATAACAATATTCCCCGATCTACCGCTTTTAGGCAGGATTGCAGCCACTTCCGCAGTCTTAGTGGCAGGCTGACCCACAACAAGGTTTCCCATAATCTGCACTCGACGCCCAGCACCCATTCGGCGGGGCAGAGGAATTGGAGGCAGAAAAACGCCCTTGTGCGGATGGCCGTCTGGCCCAATCTCACTATCCCTACAGATGTCAGGGAAAAACATATTAAACCAAGCTCGCGGTATGGGATCGCCGACCTTTATCGATGAAGGGTCAGCATCCAAGGTTGCCGCCGCTCGCTGGACAGATGTAAGTCCAATTTCATCGTGGACCACACGCTTGCGACCAATCCACTTTTCTAATTCTGGGATTGCTGCTTGGACTTCTGGGTTCATGTGGAGGCTCTCCTAGGGAATGTTTTCAGGGCAAGTTTTTAAACGGTTTCCGACACTCTGAAGGGTAAACTAACCAGTTCGGCCCACTGTAGATAACAACATTAAAAGCAGCATTAGCTCCAAACAAATCAATATCGTAGTTTGGAATTTTGACAGGCCGAGAATGCGGCGAGCTACATACCAATCATAAGCGATCGACCACAAAAACAAAATCAATGTAGCCGCATCATATGTTCGCGGTAATGCACCTAAAACAGCCGTGATTCCCATGACGCTAGTTGTGATAAGCGCCTGAGCGATGGCACAGAAATTAGATGCGATAGCAAACTTAACCCACGCGTGTTCTCTGCCAAATTGCTCCGAAAACGCTGCGGCAAGATGTAATGACGCCAACCACACAACGGCCATAATCAGCGTTAGCTTTAGTGACAATGCAGCTCCTGCTGTTTCGAGCCCCAAATTGCTCGATGCCAGGATCACATTCTGAATGTATGCGAAGAGAATTGTTATTGGAAAGGCAACGAAAGAGAGCCAAAAATCTCTATTGTTGTCAGGAAGGTCACCGGCCCTTGATGCATCGAAGCAAGCAAGACGCAACGCGATGCCAACATTCCGGCTAAAACCGCGGAACATGTACCGTCAGTCCTCGAAAAAAGCGTGCAAGATCAGACGGTAGGTTTCCGCAAGGTCTCGGATATCCTGGGTCAACACATGCTCATCAACCTGGTGAGCGGTGGCACTAATCAAGCCAAGCTCAACGACGGGGCAGTAGTTTTTAATAAAACGCGCATCCGAGGTGCCACCGGACGTTGAGAATTCGGGTCGAGAACCCGACACAGCTTGAACTGCGTTTGCAACGATTTCTGTAAGCTCACCAGGCTCTGTGACAAAGCTTTCACCAGAAACTGAAACAGAGAGGTCGTATGGTCGCCTAACCGCATCCAAGCGTCTTCGAAGTTCAGCCTCTAAACTTTTTCCATCAAAATTTGCATTGAATCGAACATTAAATCGGGCTTCTGCTTTCGCAGGTATTAAGTTCGTTGTGAGGTTTCCTACGTCAAGAGATGTCAGCTGTAGACTGGATGCTGGAAAGTGAGGGTGACCGGCATCCAACGGCCTGTCCGCCAACGCGTTTAAAAGCGGTAAAAGTCCATGAATCGGATTATCCGCCCTCTCAGGATAGGCAACATGACCCTGCACTCCGCGAACCGTAAGGAGAGCATTCAAACTTCCACGGCGGCCAATCTTTATCATTTCGCCCATTTGGGCAGGGTTAGTGGGCTCACCAACTATGCAGGCGTCGAACCGCTCGCCTCGCCCAACTAAAACCTCCAACATTTTCTTCGTACCGTTGACTGAAGGGCCCTCTTCATCACCGGTAATAAGGAGCGAAATCGCTCCTGTCGGTTCTCTATTAATATCGGAAAGATAGGCTGCTGCGGCAGCAACGAATGCTGCAATGGCGCCTTTCATGTCTACCGCACCGCGCCCGTACAAAACACCATCACGGATAGTGGCGGCAAAGGGTGGATCACGCCAATCTGCTGGATTACCAACAGGAACCACATCAGTGTGTCCCGCAAAGCACAAATGTCTGCCCGCATTAGCAGAGCCGATGCGGGCAAACAAATTATCCACATCTGGGGTGTTTTGATCTTGAAAAGGCATCCGCTCAGCTTTGAATCCAAGCGGTTGAAGCCAGTCTTCCAGAGCGGTTAAGGCACCCCCTTCAACAGGTGTAACGCTTTCACAGCGGATCAGGGACTGAGCAAGCTCAACAGGGTCTAGTGGCCAGATTCCCATTAATCACGCAATAAATCGTTGATTGATGTCTTGGCTCGCGTGCCCTCATCTACGGTCTTCATTATAACCGCACAATAGGTTGAGGGGCCTGGGCCTCCGGTTGGCAAGTCGTGACCAGGAAGCGACCCCGGCACAACAACCGAATAAGAAGGAACGCGTCCGACATGCACCTGACCTGTGTGCCGGTCGATGATCTTAGTAGAGGCGCCTATAAACACGCCCATAGAAAGGACGGCCCCTTCTTCCACGATCACGCCTTCAGCAACTTCTGAGCGTGCTCCAATGAAGCAGTTATCTTCAATGATCACAGGAGTTGCCTGCATTGGCTCTAAAACACCACCAATACCCACGCCGCCGGAAAGATGGCAATTGGCTCCAATCTGTGCACAGGAGCCAACAGTCGCCCATGTATCCACCATGGTGTTCTCGCCAACATATGCTCCAAGATTCACAAAGCTGGGCATCAAGACCGCGCCCTTTGCAATATATGCTGAACGCCTAACTACGGCACCCGGCACCGCACGGAAACCAGCGGCATCAAAATCACGCTTGCCCCAGCCTGAGGTCTTCAGTGGTACTTTGTCGAACCATGCGGAGCGCCCAAAAGTTGGATCAACAGCCCCACCGGCCATAGGAGCACTATCGTAGAGGCGAAAGGACAATAGAACAGCCTTCTTGCACCACTCATTGACTACCCATTCATTGCCCTTTTTCTCAGAGACACGAGCTTTACCGCTATCCAGTGCATTTAGAGCTGCTTCGACAGCATCCCGAATAGGGCCTTTGGTACTGCTGGAAATAGACTCTCGGTCATCCCATGCTTTTTCAATTGTTTGGGCGAGTTCAGCGGCAGACATGGAAGGAAAAGCTCCCCGAAAGTTTTAATTTTGGTTTTTTGACAATGGGCGAGAGGACGAGAACCTGTCAACGCATCAGTACGATCTAAGCGTCCGCTCAAAGAAAGCTTTCGTCCGAGCGTTAGCCAGCTCCCGCATAGTGGGAACGTCGGCACTAGCCCCTTCCCGAGCGAATGCGTGCCCAATTCCTTCATATGTATAGGAGGTAACGTCGGTTAAGGGCAGAAGTGCTGCATCCAGCGCGCGCCTAACGGGAATTGGCGTCCATACATCCGTTTCACCCATGTGAAAAAGAAATGGTGCTTTTAGTGCCTCGGCTTCCTTTAAATATGCCTCTATTCCGACACCATAATAACTAACGTTGGCATCTGCTGTTCCGCGAACCGCAGACAAGTAAGCAAGCAGCCCACCAAGGCAATAGCCAGATGTACCGACTTTACCCGAGCAGGCTTTCATGTTTCTGAGATATTGCACACACTGCTCTACGTCACTTGCAGCCTTGTCCGTGTCCATACGACCTCTTGTGGCGAGCGCTTTTTCTCGATGTCCATCCGTTTCGGGGTCCAATTGGATTCCCGGATTTAAGCGCCAATACAGATCCGGGGCTAACGCAATAAAGCCTTGCTCTGCCCAGTAATCAGCGATGCGACGGATAAACCGGTTAACACCAAACACCTCCATTAGGATTATCACGGCAGGGGCTACGCCAATGTTTTTAGGTGTTGCAACATATGCCCCCATGCTTCCATCAAGCGTTTTCACTTCTGCGTTAAGCAATTTCCTGGTCCTTTTCTTATTATCGGAGACATTTTGAAGTGGTCCGGAACAACTTAATAGATCAACGTATCAAACAAAAACTGACTGCCAACGAGAAAAAGGCTAAGTGGCGCTTATTGTTTCGGGCGTATACTAAGTAAACGGTCGAAAAGAAGTTATTGCCTCAAAACAGAAATGCGGTTGCTGAAAATCGCAATTTGAGCAAAACGTTAGCTATTAATCACTATTGCCAAGGTTTTTTCTGATCAAGTAACAGAGGTCGGTGTTTTAGAAACCATGCCCAACGCCGCATTGATACGAAAGAAATGGTTGCGCTTCGCGCCATGGGCGCTCCTAATAGCAGCCCCCTTGCTCATTGCAGGTTGGGTGCTGCCGATTATGTCTGTTACGAGTTTTTGGGTAATTGAGACAGAACACTCTGTAATCGGCGGCCTCAGGACCTTCATCAACGAAGGCGAATGGCTACTTGTTCTAATTATTGGATTGTTTGCAGTACTCTTTCCCGCTTCCAAGGTAATAATTGGCATCTTTGCATGGATAAAGCCTGACAGAGCAAAACTGCTCTTGCGAGCAGCTAATACCGCATCTAAGTGGTCGATGTTGGACGTCTTCGTGATAGCCCTAGTCGTCATGACCGCAAAATCAAGCGTAGTCGCAGACGCTCACGTGGGAATAGGAGCTTGGTGCTTTTCTGCCGCCGCTATTGCATCAACTCTTGCACTTTACGGCTTAAGAAGACGCCAACCAGGGCGGTGAGTTGAAGAAGCAATTTGCGTTCATTTTCTTTTGTTTAGTGCCATATCTCTGGGCATGCGTGGTTTTCGGCGCTGAATATTCAGCGATCTTGCCTTGATCGAGCTGTATTTGCTCCCTCAAAATAGCGGATGATCCCAGTGGCAATAGCGCTTGCAATAGCGTCCTGGTCTTTCTTACGGGACAACCGACGAGCATCATCTCGATTAGTTAAAAAACCGAGCTCGATCAGGACCGATGGAACATCGGGTGCTTTTAAGACAGCAAAACCAGCTGAGCGCTTTGGGCTGCGTAATAGTGGTTGAGTGGGCGCTAGGGCAAAAAGGATATCGTCAGCGACTGCCAGCGACTGATTTTTGGTTTCGCGCTGGGCAAGGTCTATCAATATGCTGGCAACTTCGTTGTTGTCGTCTTCCAATGGCGCACCACCGATGAGATCCGCTGCGTTTTCTGATCTTGCCAATCTTTCTGCCTCACGATCGGATCCTTTCTCTGAAAGGGTATATATTGAGGCTCCAGATACTTTTGGATCAGGGTGGGCATCAGCATGTATGGAAATAAAAAGATCAGCTCCGCTTTCCCTGCCAAGGCGGACACGCTGTCGAAGCCTCAAAAACTCATCTTTACTTCGGGTGAGGTGAACATCATAACCAGGTTTCGAATCGAGAAGTTTCTTGACTTTCCTAGCAACAGCTAGGTTGACGTGCTTCTCTAGAACTCGGCCTACGCCAATGGTGCCAGGGTCAACTCCACCATGACCAGCGTCTATCATAACCACCCATTCTTTTGTCCTTTTTGGGGGGTGTGGTGGTGGATTTTCTAGCGGCTCGAATGTACCAAATTTCTTACTGTTTGGCCTATCTCCATAACGAAGATCAATCACAAGCCTCTTACCCTTGCTGCCGCGACCAGGGATAAGCCCAGCCGACTCTATTGTAGCAGCGCGCTCAAGATCAAAAACCAAACGGTAAGCGTTGGTTCGGAAAGGCCCGTGGCGAATACTGGCCAAACCACGCCCCTTAGCTGGCAGGGCATTTGCACGCCAAGCGAGCTTGGGTAAATCGACCACAACACGCGAGGGCTTGGAGAGCTCAAATGCACGGAATTTGCTTGATTCCGATAGGTCAATAACCAGCCTAATTCCATCGCCTCTTGTGGCAGAACGAACACCCAAGACGTCAGCCATCCCTGCCGATGGCAAAGTCACTAAAATCGCCAAAGACAGTAAAAAACGCCTCATGTCTTAGGTTTACCGTTTCGCTTTATTGATGTCATGCTGCAGCAGATTAAAAAAACTTATGCTCCCGCGCATGCATCCAAAACATAATCGAAAGTCTCACGTGCTTTAGGACCGCGAGCAAATGGGCTTAAGATGGGAAGGTCAATTCCAGAGGCACGATATGCGGCAATCTTTGCCCGGGCGTCTGCGGGAGTACCGACAATTCCTGTTGCATCCAGCATCTCATCACTAACGCGACGCGACGCTTCTTCAAAATCTCCAACTTTCCAAGCCGCAGCTACGTGTGCTGCTTCATTAGCAAAACCATGCTCGGAGACCAAACGATTGTAGCGGGGGAAAAACCCTAGATAGAACGCAAGTCCAGGACGCATAGCGTCAAATGCTGCTGTCCGGTTTTCAGAAATTGAGGTTGGCAGCAACGAAGTAATGGCGATACCACCGGGATCTCGGCCGACTCGAGCAGCACCCTTCGCCAGAGATTCCCGAATGTTGGCCGCTGTCGATAGCGTGCTTCTGGTAAGGATAATTCCATCCGCTATTTCCCCAACGGTCTCCACCATCTTGGGAAAAAGGCCAGCCAAGTAGATCGGTACATTATTTCGCACAGGGTTAAACCAAAGGTCAAAATTCTCTATCGTGATGGTTTCACCCTCAATTCCCGCGGCACCCGCTGAAATCAGTCGACTAATGAAGTCAACGGTTTCTCGGGTCCTAGCAATTGGCTTGCTATAAGTAACACCGTGCTCTGGCTCGACCTGAACCTTATGGCTCGAACCAAGGCCGAGGATGAAGCGACCGTTTGAAATATCATCCAGAGTTGCGGCCGCCATAGCTATGGTGGGCGGAGTTCTTACGAAAACGGAGGAAATGGCTGTGCCGAGCTTTATTCGTTCTGTCTTTGTGGCAGCGGCAGCGGCAACAGCAAATTGATCACCTCCATGGCCCTCTGCCACCCATCCAGATTCATAGCCTAACTCTTCGGCGCGAACTAGGATTTCCACAATCTCGGCCGGGCGGGGTCCACCTGATATAGCAATTGCAAGCTTCGCCATGGGGATTGATCCTCATTATTAATCAAAGGTTAGAGTCAAACTCTGTACATCCGTTACCGAGATTAACACAGGTGCACGCCAGTGGACTGCCACTGCCTAAACCAAACCATGCCCTGGTCCATCATTATTTCGATAACAGGGTGCTTTATCGGCTCGCAAAGTGATGACTTTTCATAGCAACTTCGCCATTTATATAAAAAATGTCTCGCGTTTATGTTCCAGCTGTGCGAGACAAAAGCTCCAATTTCCGGCGGAAATCTTAAGATGCTAGCTCGATTGTTCGGTTTCGTTTCAACTGATCTCGCTATCGACCTCGGTACTGCAAACACGCTTGTCTATGTGCCAAATGTTGGAATCGTCCTGGACGAGCCCTCGGTCGTTGCCATGACCACCGTCGATGGCGAACGTCGTGCGTTAGCTGTTGGCAGCGAAGCCAAAGAGATGTTGGGCAAAACGCCCGGAAACATTCAAGCGATAAGACCTCTGCGGGACGGCGTCATTGCCGACTTTGAAATAGCGGAAGAAATGATCAAGCGTTTCATTCGAAAGGTTCACAATCGTCGTTTCTTTGCAGCTCCCCGGGTCATCATTTGCGTTCCATCTGGCGCGACTGAAGTTGAGCGCCGCGCTATTCAAGAGGCCGCTGAGGCGGCCGGTGCACGACGAGTTGATTTGATTGAGGAACCAATGGCGGCGGCCATTGGGGCTGCACTGCCAGTAACCGAGCCCACAGGTTCGATGGTCGTTGATATCGGGGGCGGGACGACAGAAGTAGCGGTACTTGCATTATCGGGAATTGTTTACTCCCGAAGCGTTCGCATAGGTGGTGATGCAATGGACGAAGCCATTATCGCCAATGTTCGCAGGCGCCATAACCTTTTGATAGGCGAACGGACAGCTGAACGCATAAAATCACAAATTGGCTCCGCGGTAGTAGCCACAGGGCCAGAAGAAATGCGTCTTGCTATTCGCGGCCGAGACCTGATGAATGGTGTTCCCCGTGAAATAACCATTTCCGAGGGCGAAATTGCTGAGTGCCTGGCTGAACCTATACAATCCATCGTTGATGCGGTTAGAGCTGTGTTAGAAAATACTCAACCAGAATTAGCAGCCGATATTGTGGACCGGGGTATAGTGTTGACGGGAGGAGGAGCGCTCCTCCGAAATCTTGACGTAGCGATAGGCGAAGCAACAGGATTGCCTGTCACAGTTGCAAACGAACCTCTGACTTGCGTTGCTGTTGGTACTGGACGCTGCCTTGAAGAAGGCAGTGCTCTTGCCGGAGTTCTGGTAAACTGATCGAAATTATCAACTGCCGGGGGTAGAATGGTCCACCATGGCGCGGGATTCTGGTTTGGCGCCGATAGATGATCTTGTTGAATCATCGCAGCCTGTAAGAACGGCGCTAAAACGCTTCACTTATGTACTGCTGATTGGAAGCGCCGTCGGCCTAATTTTTATTGGCAAAATTGAGACTGTCGTCGTTGAAAAAATTCGTGCGAACTCATCGGACATCACTGCTCCAGTGGTGGAACTATTATCAGCTCCAGTAAGGCTTGCGCGCGCCGGAGCTGATCACCTTGCGAATTTTGCCAACCTAATTGAAGAGAATGGGCGCCTCGAAGAAGAAAACACACGACTTCTACAATGGCGAGTTTTCGCAAAAAAACTGGAAGCAGAGAACCAAGAACTGAAGAAACTGCTGCGGTTTGACCCAGGTCCAGACGCACGCTTTATATCAGCCCGCGCTATCAGTGAAATTGGAGGAACCTTCGCACGCGCTATCCTGATCAACGTAGGTGAGCGTAGGGGCATCCGCACCGGACTTGCCGTCATGACCGGAGAAGGTGTCGTCGGCAGGGTCATAAATGTTGGTGAGAAGTCCGCGCGAGTCATCCTTTTAACAGACATTAATTCGCGTACACCCGTCCTAGTAGGAGAGGGGAGGACCCGTGCTATCCTTGAGGGTAACAACAGCGATAACCCGCAAATAAAATTTATCGACAACGGCGCTTCTGTTTTTCCAGGTGACCTAATTCTTACTTCAGGTCATGGCGGCATTTACCCTCCAGGGCTGCCTGTCGGAGTGGTAGCAGGTGAAATAGACGGAAAAACAATGGCTCAGACCTTTGTCGACTGGCGAAAGATTGAATTTGTACGCGTTGTAGACCTGGGCGAAGGAGAAGATCCAGCTAAAGCAGGGTTTAGCAAACGTGATGGCTGAGCGAAGAGAGCGATTTTCTGCCCATACATGGCTGAAAGTACCAGCAACCATTTGTGCCGTGTGGCTGGCTATCCTTTTTTCCACCGCACCTTGGCCGCTTGCAATTGCGAACCTCGCTCCTGCGGCATTGGCTCACTGCACGGTATTTTACTTGAGCCTTCGCTATCCTGATGCGCTGCGACCAGCGGGAGGTTTCCTGGTGGGCTTATTTTTGGACGTATTGACTGGAACAGTTTTCGGTCTGGGCACTCTTACGTGCATAGCCATGCACTTCATGGCAAGCACGCAGCGACGATTTCTTGCGTCACGCGGGATAATCCACTCCTGGATTGGCCTGGCAATCGCGTCTTGCGCGATCGCGCCGCTCAGTTGGATCATCGCGTCCCTTTATGCATTTAGCTTTCAACCGTGGACACCAACTCTTGCACAATTAGCGCTCACAGCAGCTATCTTTCCCATAGTAGCGCTTATCACGGAAGTTATCGTCGTTATTCTGAGCGTTGGGGAAAAAAACACGTGACCTCAACGCTAGACGAAAGGCAGAGGTTTACGCGCCGCTCGCTTATATTAGGAGGAGTTAAGGGAATTCTTTTCCTGGGCCTTGGTGCGCGCATGTATCAGCTCCAGATAGCAAACAGCGATCGTTATGCTGCTCTGGCCGAGAACAATAGAGTTCGCGTTAAGTTTTTAGCCCCAAAACGCGGGCTAATTCTGGATCGTTTTGGGCGACCTCTTGCCCTGAACCGTCCTACATACCAAGTTTCGATTATCCCGGAAGCCGTTTCCAACCTCGAAGATGAGCTCGAAAGGCTTAGCGAACTTGTATTCATCGAGCCCGAACAGCGAGCTCGTATCCTTCGCCAAGCTAAACGATCTGCAAAATTCCTTCCTATCGTAACTCATGAAAATCTGAACTGGGATCAGATCGCACAAATATCTGCCAGAATACCTGAACTGCCTGGGGTAGATTTGGTAGAGACAAGTCAGAGAGTTTACCCAGAGGCTGAAGTGGCTGCTCATGCAATAGGTTATGTAGGGCCTGCTAGCAAAAAAGATCTTGCAGGTGATCGCGTAAACAACCTGCCCAACCTTCAAGTGGGTAAGGCGGGCATGGAACGCTCTTTTGACCGACAACTTCGCGGTGAGGTGGCCACCTCTAAGGTCGAGGTTAATGCTGTTGGTAGAGTGATTAGGGAATTGGAGCACGACCCCGGAGCTGGTGGGGATACATTGATTTCAACTATTGACTCACAGTTACAGAACTTCGCCCAAAACCGCCTGGGCGAAGACAATGGCGCAATAACAGTCATAGATGTTCAAACTGGGGATGTCTTAGCTCTTGCCTCCAACCCAACCTTTGACCCGAACGTTTTTACTCAAGGGCTAAAAGAAGAAGTCTGGCAGGCACTTTTAAACAACCCCTCGGCACCGTTGAATAATAGAGCTATCGCAGGCCAATACCCTCCTGGCTCAACATTCAAAATGCTGGTGGCGATGGCAGCTTTGGAAGCCAGAGTAGTGACACCTAAAAATGCTTTTTTCTGCAGCGGTGTCCATGAACTTGGGGCTGGACGCTTTCATTGTTGGCAGCGAGGCGGTCACGGTTGGGTTGCGCTACATGACGCTATAGCTGAATCCTGTGACGTTTATTTCTATGAAATTGCTCGCAAGGTTGGGATTGAAAAAATCTCGGAGATGGCCCGACGATTTGGACTCGGTGAACCGACCGGGATTGATAGTCTTTCAGAAAAAGCTGGGCTAATTCCCACCAAAGCATGGAAGGCTCGCAACCTCAAAGCTTCCTGGCATATAGGTGAAACACTAATTGCTGGGATAGGCCAAGGATTCGTGCTTGCTACCCCCCTTCAATTAGCTGTAATGACCGCGCGCTTAGTAAATGGCGGCATCTCAGTTACGCCTCGAATTTTGCGCAAAAAAGATGAAGAAGAGCTGCCACTCTCGGCAGCTAAAATTGATGTTTCACCTGAAAACCTTCGTGCCATAATGCGCGCAATGCGCGCCGTAACCTCAAGCGCAACTGGGACAGCCAGGATGTCTCAGATATCTGTGAAAGCATACCGCATGGGCGGCAAGACCGGAACCTCACAGGTCCGTCGGATAACAGCGCAAGAACGGCGGCTCGGCGGTATAAAGAACGACGACTTACCATTAGAACAGCGGGATCACTCACTGTTCGTAGGTTATGCCCCCCTATCAAACCCGAAGTATGCTTGTTCTGTAGTGTTAGAGCATGGCGGCTCCGGCTCACTTGGAGCTGCGCCTGTTGCCCGCGATGTGCTTTTAGAGGCCCAGATGCGTAAGTCTGCAAACTGGAACAATGGAGCCCCTAACACCGGCGCGGCTGGAGCGGCAAATACTCTTCGGCGCGAAGGTTAGTGGCATTGCAATTGCGCAAATCTCATTCGGTCGAAACTTCGAGGGCGCAGCCACGCCGGCACCACTACAGACAAATAGACGGTGCGTTTAATCGACTGGCGCGAGTTGACTGGCTACTTGTCTTTGCCATCACCGGACTAGTGATCATTGGGACTGCAATGCTCTATTCGGCTGCTGGGGGGAACACATCGCCTTGGGCCAGTCGACATCTTATACGGTTTGCCATAGGCGTGGCGTTAATGCTCACTATCGCATTTGTCGGAATCCAACACTGCTTCAAAGTAAGTTATTTTGCATATGCTCTGTGTTTTATTTTGCTGATCATTGTTGAGCTTGTAGGCTCTGGCACCGGAGCAACTCGCTGGTTAGACATCGGCATTATGCGACTACAGCCATCAGAGTTGATGAAAGTTGCACTCATTCTTGCTCTCGCAAGACTGCTTCACAATGCAAGCATTGAATCCTCAAACCGCATCCATGTTCTTGGTCCGGCGATTCTTATGATTCTTGCTCCCTCAGCGTTGGTCTTGCGGCAGCCTGATCTTGGAACAGCGATGTTGATCGTTATAGGCGGCATTGTA
>Ga0222714_10001820_pt1 | contig 23591 bp, 23 predicted proteins | sample C33_3DmetaG_FD_165048 | JGI IMG/M metagenome (GOLD analysis project Ga0222714, IMG submission 165048) | Estuarine water microbial communities from San Francisco Bay, California, United States - C33_3D | ecosystem: Environmental > Aquatic > Marine > Unclassified | place: USA: California...
TTAAGAGTGTAAATTTATTTTTATATTTTAAATCGCTTTTTGGATTTTTAATTATTTTACTTAATTCTTTAAAAATACTTTTGCTTTGATTGTTCACTTACTTAATATTCAGCACATCATGCATATTATAAAGACCAGGTTTTTTCTTTGCTAGCCATTTTGCTGCATTGATAGCTCCATCAGCAAATAGGTCTCTTGATTTCGCAATATGTTTTAATTCAATAATTTCTTTACCCGTTTGAAAAATTACAGAATGTGTTCCTGGTATTTTACCTTTTCTTTTAATAAAAAAATTAATTTTATTTATATTTCCTTTACCTTTTTTGTTTAAGAAGATTTTACCTTTTATTTGATCTAATGATTTATTTTTACCTTTAGCAACTGCATTGCCAAGCATAAGAGCTGTTCCGGAAGGATAATCAATTTTCATTTTGTGGTGCGCATCATGAATTTCCATTTGATATTCCTGTAAAATTTTTTTTGATAAAATAAAAGATAGGTATTGCATTAAGTTTATTCCTAAACTCATATTTCCTGATTGCAAAATAGCAATTTTTTTTGATGCTTGATTAATTTCATTTTGTTGTTTTTTATTGAAACCAGTAGTTCCAATAACAATTTTTTTCTTTAATTTTGTTGCGATTTTTAAAATTTCAGATGTGCAATTAGGTCTGGTAAAATCAATGATTACATTGGTGTTTTTTAGAGAATCAACTGAATTTCTTTTAAAATGTATTCCATTTTTTCTTTTTTCTTGTTGTTCAGTTACACTTGATAAATTTAAGTTTTTATCTTCTAGTGTTTTTTTAATTAGCAATGACCCCATTCTGCCTAGGCCACCGCTAATGGTAATATTAATTTTCTTCATTAATTTAAATTATCCCAAAAACTTTTAGCTTTTTTAAAGAAAGATTCATTTTCTGGATTATTTTTAGAGTCTTCTAATTCTTTATATTTTTCAAGTAATATTTTTTGTTCTTTACTTAAATTAACTGGGACTTCCACTTTTATTTGCAAATACAAATCGCCAAAGCCACTACTTCTGAGTTGAGGCATTCCTTTATCTTTTAGTCTTAATTGTTTTCCAGACTGTGTTCCAGATGGTATTTTTACTTTTGATTTTGACCCATCAATTGTTGGAACTTCAATAGTTGTTCCTAAAGCTGCATCAGCAAATGATATAGGAAGTTCAAAATATAAATTTTCTTCTGATCTTTTAAAAATAGGATGTTTTTTTAAAGAAATATAAACATATAAATCTCCTTGTGTTCCTCCTCTAGGACCAGCCTCTCCTTTGCCAGCCAATCTCATTTGAGTTCCATCATCTACTCCTTTTGGAATTTGAATGGAAATTGTTTTATTAACTTTTTTAGAACCAGATCCTCGACAGTCTTTACAAGGATTAGAAATTACTTTTCCTTCTCCAGCACAATCCGGGCAGGTTTGTTGTAATGTAAAAAATCCCTGCTGTGCTCTAACCTGTCCATGTCCATCACAAGTATCACATGTCATTGGCTTTGACCCTGGGGCCGCACCACTTCCTGTGCAACTTGAACATTTTTCAGATGTAGGTAAATCAAAAGTTTGCTTTTTTCCTTGGTAAGCCTCCTCTAAGGTAACCTCAATATTAATTTTTAAATCAGATCCTCTTCTAGTTTTGGGAGATTTTCTTCTTCGGCCACCCGTAAAATCTCCAAAAAAATCATCGAAAATACTTGAAAAGGATCCTGAATCAAAACCACCAAAATCTTCAAAGCCACCAAAGCCACCTCGACCCCCACCACCATTTTCAAAAGCTGCATGACCGAATTGGTCGTAGTTAGATTTTTTTTGTGAGTCGGAAAGCACTTGATAGGCTTCAGAAGCTTCTTTGAATTTTGCTTCAGCAGATTTGTCACCCGGATTTCGATCAGGGTGAAATTTCATAGCCTGTTTTCTATAAGCTGCTTTTATTTCTTCTTTGGAAGCATTTTTAGAGACTCCTAATGTTTCGTAATAGTCAGCTTTGGCCATGCCTCTGTTTACTGCTTAATTAAAAATTAAGCACTATCTTTTTTGTCGTCTTTTGAGTCTTTTACTTCTTCAAATTCAGCATCAACAACATCCTCTTTTTTCTCACCATCTGAATTTTTTTCAGATCCAGTTCCAGTCTCAGGATTAGCTTGTTGAGCTTTATAAATTGCTTCACCCATTTTCATAGAGGATTGCATTAACGTTTGAGTTTTAGTTTTTATATCTTCCACATTGTCTGCCTTAATAGCATCTTTTAAAGATTGAAGATCTGCTTCAATTGTTTTTTTATCTTCAGCAGAAACTTTATCCCCATGCTCTTTAAGACTTTGCTCTGTAGAAGCTACAAGACTATCAGCACTATTTTTTGCATCAATTTCTTCTCTTTTTTTCTTATCTGCTTCTTTATTAGCTTCTGCATCTTTAACCATTTTTTCAATTTCTTCGTCGGTTAGTCCCCCAGAAGCTTGAATTTGTATTTTTTGCTCTTTACCTGTTCCTTTATCTTTTGCAGAAACATTTACGATTCCATTGGCATCGATATCAAATGTAACTTCAATCTGCGGAACACCCCTTGGTGCTGGCGCAATACCGGTTAGTTCAAAATTACCCAGTAATTTATTATCAGCAGCCATCTCTCTTTCTCCTTGAACTACTCTGATAGAAACGGCAGGTTGATTATTTTCTGCAGTAGAAAATACTTGGCTTTTTTTAGTTGGTATTGTTGTATTTTTTTCAATTAGTTTAGTTGCAACACCACCCAGTGTTTCAATTCCTAAAGAAAGAGGAGTTACATCTAGTAATAAAACATCTTTCACATCACCTTGTAAAACACCAGCTTGAATTGCAGCTCCCATTGCTACAACTTCATCAGGGTTCACGCTTTTATTAGGCTCTTTGCCAAAAAAGTTTTTTACTGTTTCAGCAACTTTCGGCATTCTAGTCATACCACCAACTAAAATTACCTCTCCTATCTCGCCTGCACTTAGTCCAGCATCTTTCAATGCAGTTTTGCAAGGAGCAATTGTTTTTTGTATTAATTCTGCAACAATAGTTTCTAATTTAGATCTAGTTAGTTTTATATTTAAGTGTTTAGGGCCCGTTTTATCTGCCGTAATAAACGGTAAGTTTATTTCAGTCTGCGTAGCAGAAGACAATTCTATTTTTGCTTTTTCTGCAGCTTCCCTTAATCTTTGTAAAGCTAATTTGTCTTGTTTTAAATCGATTGCATTATCTTTTTTAAACTCACTAGCTAAGTAATCAACAATATGAGCATCAAAATCTTCTCCACCTAAAGTAGTATCTCCATTAGTAGATTTTACTTCAAAAACACCATCGCCTAATTCAAGAATAGACACATCAAATGTACCACCACCCAAATCGTATACGGCTACAGTTTTTGCATTTTTTTTATCTAAACCATAAGCAAGAGCTGCTGCGGTTGGTTCATTGATAATTCTTTTTACATCAAGGCCAGCAATTTTTCCTGCATCTTTTGTTGCTTGTCTTTGAGAGTCATTAAAATAAGCAGGTACAGTAATCACAGCTTCTTTTACTTCTGAGCCAAGATATTTTTCTGCTGTCTCTTTCATTTTTTGTAATACAAAAGCTGAAATTTGACTTGGTGAATATTTCTTTCCTCTTGATTCTACCCAAGCGTCACCATTGTCCGCTTTAATGATTTTATAAGGCAAACCTTTAATATCTTTTTTAACTGCTTCTCCATCAAACTTTCTTCCGATTAATCTTTTAACAGCAAAAAATGTGTTCTCAGAATTTGTAACACCTTGTCTTTTTGCAGCCATTCCGACTAATTTTTCATCGCTTTCTGTGAAAGCAACTACAGATGGAGTTGTTCTTGCACCTTCTAAATTTTCTAAAACTTTTGGTGTTGCACCGTCCATTACGGCAACACATGAATTCGTTGTACCTAAATCAATACCTATAATTTTCGACATAATTTTTTAATCCTCAATTTTTTATCTTAATTGTGTATTGGATATGGGGGGTAATTTTTGGATTACAACCTCTGTTGTAATAATTTTTTTAGCTTTTTTTTGTTGATTTTGCTACGTTTACGAGCGATGGCCTTAATAATCTATCATGCAACATATATCCTTTTTGAATTTCATCAATAATCGTTCCAGGTTCTTTATCGCTTTCAACCTCGCTTAATGCTTGATGAAAATTAGGATCAAATTTTTTATTAAGACAATCAATGTAAGTAATAAAGTTTTTTTCTAAAGTATTTTGCAACTCTTTTTCAATAAGTTCAATTCCACTAGTAATTTCTAAAAATTCTTTATCTTTAAACTTTTCATTGTTTTTGAATATCGAGAAAGCTCTGTCCAAGTTGTCTGTTAAACCAAGAATTTGAGAAGCAAAATTAAATGATCCATATTTAATAATATCTTCTTTTTCTTTCTCGTGATTTTTTCTTAAATTTTGATTTTCTGCCAAAAGTCGCAAAACTTTATCATTTAGTTCTGTAATTTGATTTTTAAGCTTATCTTCAGGAGCATCCTCTTTGTTCGAAGCTTCATTATTGGACAGTTCTGTATCTGCCACATTTTGATTATTATTTTCTTCTGTATCTAAGTTTTCTTTTTTTTCTTCTGTATTCATTTTTTTTTTATCTTATAATGAGAGCATATATAGTTACAAAAGTTTAAATTCCAAGGCTTAATTATGAGAAATGATAGAAAAAATTTAGAAATTAGAAATATTGAAATTATTCCAAATTATATAAAAAATGCTGATGCATCTTGTTTAATTAAATCTGGAGATACGCATGTCGTTTGTACTGCATCTATAGAAGATAAGGTTCCAAGATGGCTAAAAAATTCTGGCAAAGGATGGGTTACAGCTGAATATGGAATGTTACCGAGATCTACGCATGAGAGAATGAAAAGAGAGGCATCGGTAGGTAAAATTGGTGGAAGAACTTCAGAAATTCAAAGATTAATTGGAAGATCACTAAGAGCATCAATTGATCCAAAATTATTGGGTGAATATTTAATTACAATTGATTGCGATGTATTGCAGGCTGATGGTGGAACTAGGACTGCATCTATTACTGGAGGCTTTGTTGCTTTAAAAAAATGTATAGACCTCATGATTCAAAGAAAACAAATAAATCATAATCCAATTAAAAATTTTGTAGCAGCCATAAGTTGTGGAATTGTAGATGGAGAGATTTTAATGGATTTGAATTATGAAGAAGATAGTAAGGCTGACATTGACTCAAATTATGTCATGAATGACAAAGGAGATATTATTGAATTACAATTAACCGGTGAAAAGACTACTTGCAGCGAAACAGAGTTTCTAGATATGTTAAAATATTCGAAGCAAGCAATAAAAGAAATCATTAATATACAAAAAAAAGCCTTAAGTGAGTAATCTTCAAGAATTAAAAAATTTAAAAGCGATTTTGATAGCAACAAACAATCCTGGCAAACTTAAAGAAATAAGAGATTTGCTTCCAAAAAAAATCAAAATATATAAACCTCAAGATTTTAACATTAAGGAACCAAGAGAAAATGGCAAAACATTTAAGAGTAATGCAAAAATAAAATCGCTTTACTGTGCTAAACGATCCAAAATGGTATCAATTTCTGATGACTCGGGACTAGAGGTAAAATACTTAGATAATCAGCCTGGAATTTACTCTGCAAGGTGGGCTGGAAAAACCAAAGATTTTAAGATTGCTATCAAAAAAGTAGAAAAAAAATTAATTAATAAAAAAAAACAAAGTTCACCTGCTAATTTTACTTGTTGTATTTCAATTGCTTTTCCATCAGGAAAAACTTTTGAATTTTTGGGAAAAGTTTTTGGTAAAGTCTCTTTTCCACCAAGAGGTAAAAAAGGTTTTGGCTATGATCCAATTTTTATTCCGAAAGGAAGAATTAAAACCTTTGCTGAATTAAAGCCAGAGATTAAAAATAAAATTTCACACCGATATCAAGCTTTTAAAAAAATTAAAAAGTACTTTAAATTTAATTAAAAGATTTAAATTGTTTATTTTGTATTTGGTAAAGGTTTAATTGTCTTTGAGTTATATTAGATTTAGTAATTTTAAATATTCCACTTTTTCCCTTAAATTCTTTGTCTGTAAAATCATTTATTGCAAATGCCCCTTCTTTTTTAGAATGCCAAACTGAAGCTAATAATGGAACTAAATCGTAGGCTAAAATTTCTATATTGGAAATTTCCTGATTAAAATTTTTTATAAATTTATCGTTTAGTTCTCTATAGTTATTGTAGTTGATAGAAGGAAAAATAAGATTTTGTAGCGATGGTTCAATCAGGAGTTTTTTATCAAACCATTGATTTAAGGATATAAATTGCACATCATCATAATTGACATCGTAATAATCAAAAAAAGAAAGAACACTGATTAAATTATTGTCAAATGATGGAACAAATACCTGCTGGTAATTTACGCCACCTAAAGTGTCCAGTTTTTCTAGATTTTTTGCTTTTATCTTATCTTCTTCGTTTTGGGAGTCATTGAGCTTTTTAATTAAATCTTTTAATTTCTTATTTCTCCACCAGTATGAGGTCGCAATTTGACTTTGTTTATCAATGTCTTGAAAATCTGTAAAAAAATATTCTTTATAAAATGATATTTTATCATTTTTCATTTTTGTTAAAATTAATTCAGAAAATGTATTTTTTTCTCCAAAAAAAATTTTGGTTTTATTACTTTTGGTTAACAATGGTTTAATAGCATCAAGCTGACTATTAATATTGACTCCAAACGATATTACATTTGGTGGAAGATTTTCTGTATAGTTTGTTAATGAAAAAAAAATATATTTAGTAAAATTAGGATCTGCTGAGATTTCTTTTAGATTTTCAAAAAAAATGGGACCAATAACAATATCAATTTGTTCAGTTTGTAATTCTTGAAAAGCAAATTTTGTCCCTTCCTTGGTACTTTGATTATCAAACGGTAATAAACTAACATTTAAGTTACTAAGTTCAAAAATTGTCAGCTCAAATGTTTTTAATAAATTGTTTCCAATATCTTGATATTTTCCTGAAAGGGGAAGAATGGCTGCAATTTTTAATGGACGATTTTTACTTTCAGCTAAAATAGCTGAATTTAATAAAAAAAAGAAAATTAAAAAAAATTTTAGGAAATTTTTTTTCATAAAATATGTATATGATATAGATTAGTTTATGTTGGAAAACAAAAAAAATAATCAAATTAAAGCTGGCTTATATATTGTTGCAACGCCTATTGGTAACTTAGAAGATATTACATTTAGAGCGTTAGAAGTATTAAGAAATTCTGATTATATTCTTTGTGAGGATACCAGGCATTCTATTAAAATTTTAAATCATTACAAAATTAAAACAAAGTTAGTTGCTTTTCATCAGCACAACGAAACTAAAAATTTAGTAAAAATTTTTAATGATATAAAAGAAGGAAAAGTTATTTCTCTTATTTCCGATGCTGGAACACCATTAATCTCTGATCCAGGAGAAACAATTGTGAAAAAAGCAAGAGAAGAAGGATTAAATGTTACTCCAATACCAGGTCCTTCAGCGGCCATTGCTTCTGTTTCGGTTGCAGGCTTTGATGCAAAATTTTATTTTTATGGTTTTTTGTCAAAAAAAAATAATATCCGCAAAACAGAGCTGGAAACATTATCTCAATTGAGCTGTACTATCGTACTATATGTTCCTGCTAGAGATCTTAAAAAAACATTAAAGGATTTATCAATTTATTTACCAGCAAGAGAGGTGTTTGTTGCACGTGAAATAACAAAAATTCACGAAACTTATTACAAAGGTTATCCAGATGATTTATTAGATAAAGTAGATAAGCAATCTGAAAAGGGTGAAATAACGATTGTAATTAGTAACAAATCAGTAGAGTTAAAAAATAATAGTGATGAAACAAGTAATTTAGATAAAGAAATAAAACTATTAATTAACAAAATGTCATCCAAGGATATTGCAGAATACTTGTCAAATAAAATGAATATTAGTAAAAAAATTATTTATCAAAACATTTTAAAATTAAATTCATGAAAAAAACAATTCTAATTTTTTTTTCTCTTTTTATTTTATATGGATGCGTAGGAGTTTCATCCCAAGGAGTTCTGGGAACTGGAGTTACCATTTATACTGACCCAAGATCTTTAGGCACACAAATTGATGATTCTATTATGCAGAAATCTTTATCTATTAGAGTGGCTCAAGTTAATTCAAAATATATTTTAACAGTTTCAACCAAAGTAATTGATGGGCACATATATTTAAATGGAACAGTAGATACAGTTGATGAAAAGATTTTATTAACCAAATTAGCTTGGAAAATTGAAGGCGCAAGAACCGTTAAGAATAATTTAAAAGTTAAGGATAAGTTTTCACTAAAAAATGAAGCAAAAGATTTGCTAATTACATCACAGATAAAAGTGGCATTATTGGCCAATAAAAAAGTGAAATCAGTTAATTATCAAATTAATACAGTAAATCAGATCATCTATATTTTTGGGATTGCTCAAAATGAAGAAGAGAGAAGAGAAGTTATTAATGAAGGTAAGCAGATCTTAGATGTGAAAAATGTTGATGCCACAATTTTTTTAGTGAGCGATCTTTCCCAAAATAAAAAATAATTTTAGTACTTTACAGTTTCTGATGAAAAGGCTGCAATAGAAGCTAGGTTAAGCAATTCATAACTAGTTGATCTAAGTGGTGCAACTTCAATTGGCTGGGCTAAGCCAATCAGTAATGGACCTATAACTTTTCCTCTGCTTAATTCTTTTAATAATTTAATTGAAATTGCTGCAGCGTGAATAGATGGCATTAGTAAAATATTTGCATTTCCTACCAATTCAGAAAAAGGATATGTTGATTTATATTTTGCGTTGAGAGCTACATCTGGTTGCATCTCTCCATCAAAAATAAAATCTGCCTTTTTTTGTTTTAAAATTTCAACTGCTTTTGCAACTCTTTTAGTTCTGTCAGTTTCAGGTTGACCAAAAGTTGAATGGGATAAAAAAGCAACTTTAGGATCTAATCCTAGCAGTCTAGCAACTCTGGATGAAGATATTGCCATTTCAGCAAGCTCTTCTGATGTTGGATATTCAGTCACATTGGTATCAGCTACAATGATCGTTTTACCTTGGTTTACAAAAATACACATACCAAAAACAGTTTCATTTTCTCTAGGTCCAACTGCCATCATAAGTTTTTCAACTGTTGCAGCATAGTGCCTTGTATTTCCTGTGACCATAGCATCCGCATCTCCACAAGAAACCATACATGAACCCCAAGTCGTTCTGTCTGTTTTGACTAATTTGTTGCAATCCGCTTCTAAAATTCCTTTTCTTTGCAGTTTTTTGTAAAGATATTGAACATATTTCTCGCTCCTTTCTTTATCTGCAGAATTAGTAACTTCAATTGGGAAATTTTCATCTAGCCCAATTTGTTTTAAGCTTTCTTTTAGTTTGTCTTTATTTGCAATTAAGATTGGTGTTCCTAAACCACTGTTTTTAAATGCAATAGCAGCTTTAAGGTTTTCTAAATCTTCTCCTTCAGCAAAAACCACTCGTTTATTTTTTCCTTTGATAGATGCATTAATGGTTTTCATGAAGTTCATCGATGAGTCTAATCGCTCAGCTAATTGAGTTTCGTATTTATCAAAATCTTGAATAGGTTTTTTTGCAACACCACTATCCATAGCCGCTTTAGCAACTGCCATGGGAATGGTAGTTATTAGTCTTGGATCAAATGTTGAGGGAATAATATAATCTCTTCCATATTTTGGTCTTTCACCACCGTAAGCCGCTACCACTTCATCAGGCACATTGTCTCTTGCAAGTTTTGCAATTGCATTTGCAGCTGCTACTTTCATCTCTTCATTAATTACTTTTGCACGCACATCTAATGCGCCTCTAAATATATAGGGAAATCCAATTAAGTTATTAACTTGATTTGGATAGTCAGATCTACCAGTTGCTATAATTGCATCATCTCTAACTTCTTTAACTACTTCAGGTCTAATTTCTGGATCTGGATTTGCGCAAGCAAAAATAATTGGATTTTTTGCCATTGATTTTACCATCTCTTTTGTAAGAACATCTTTTGCTGACAATCCTAGAAAAACGTCAGCACCATCTATAGCTTCTGCCAGCGTTCTTTTTTTTGTTTCGATTGCATGTTTTGATTTCCATTGATCCATCCCTTCCGTTCTTCCTCGATAAATTACTCCTTTACGATCTAGCATGGTTACATTTTCGTTAGGCACTCCAGAATTTTTAAATAATTCTGTACAAGCAATTGCAGATGCACCAGCTCCATTCACAACAATTTTTACATCTTTGATAGATTTTCCAGAAATATCTAATGCATTAATTAGTCCAGCAGTTGTGATAATAGCTGTTCCATGCTGGTCATCATGAAAAATTGGAATATCAACTAGTTCTTTTAATTTTTGTTCAATAATAAAACAATCTGGCGCTGCAATATCTTCTAAATTTATTCCTCCAAAACTTACAGCAATTTTAGATATGACATTAATTATTTCTTCGGAGTCTTTGGAGTCAACTTCAATATCAATGGAATCAATATCTGCAAATCTTTTAAATAAAACAGATTTACCTTCCATTACTGGCTTAGAAGCAAGAGCACCAAGATCACCTAATCCTAAGATCGCAGTTCCATTACTAATTACTGCAACCAAATTACCTTTACTTGTATAATCATAAGCTGCTTCAGGATTTTTTCCTATTTCAATACATGGAACAGCAACACCTGGTGAATATGCTAACGCCAAATCTCTTTGCGTTGATAAATTTTTAGATGAAATTACCTCAATTTTTCCAGGCTTTCCTTCTGTATGAAAATCTAAAGCTTCTTTATCAGTGTATTTTTGGATAGAGTTTTTCTCAGGCATAAATTTTATTATTCATGAATTCGTCAAATTTTATTTGTAGGCAGGAATTTAGATTATAAAAAAAGTAAAACAATAAAAAAATAAATATGAATATTCTAACTTCCGTCAGCTCCTTTGGAATATTAACTTTGCTCAGTAGAATACTTGGTTATTTAAGGGATATTTTAATTGCTTTTTTTGTAGGTACGAGCTTTTTAGCAGATGCTTTTTTTGTGGCTTTTCGTCTTCCAAATACGTTTCGAAGATTATTTGCAGAGGGTTCTTTTAATTCTGCATTTGTTCCACAGTATTCTAAATTAGATCTAAAAAAAAAATCATACAATTTTGCAAATTCTATTTTTAATTTATTAATTTTTAGTTTGTTATTATTAGTTTGTGTTGCTGAAATTTTTATGGGAGGAGTCTTGTACTTAATTTCTCCAGGTTTTTTAGCCGATGATGCAAAATTTGAATTAGCAACTTCTTTAAGCAGAATTACTTTTCCTTTTTTGTTTTTTGTATCTCTGTCATCTTTTTATTCAGGAATTTTAAATTCTAAAGGTAAATTTGCTGTCGCAGCTGCAGCTCCTATTATTTTAAATATAATGTTAATAGGCTCAATTTATTATTCTTACATCAATAAAGAAGAATATGTTTATCATATGGCTTGGGCTGTTTCGATTGCAGGTTTTTTACAGTTAGTAATGCTTTATTTTTATTCAAAAAAATATTTTATTCCAAAGTTATCATTTAGTTTTGTCATTTCAGACGAGGTTAAATATTTTTTTCAAAGACTATTACCTAGCATTTTTTCATCTGGTGTTATGCAGATTAATATTTTAGTAGGAACAATTATTGCATCCTTTCAGGCTAGCGCTGTATCTTATCTGTATTATGCCGATCGAATTTATCAATTACCATTAGCTATTACAGGTATTGCAATTGCAACAGTGATTTTACCAACTTTATCTAAAGCTATTTTTAGAAAAGAAAAAAAAAGTTTTTTTTTACAAAACAGATCTATTGAGCTCTCATTATTTTTATCTGCACCAGCCATGGTAGGAATTTTAGTTGCTACTCAACCAATTATATCATGTTTGTTTGGTTATGGGTCTTTTAATCAGGAGAGTATTTATCAAACTTCGAGAGCATTATTTATTTTTGGGTTTGGTTTACCTGCATTCTCACTTTTAAAAATTTATTCAAGTTTTTATTTTGCTAGAGGCGATACTAAATTTCCGTTTAAGGTTTCTCTTTTAACTGTGATAATTAATATTTTAATAAGCATTATATTCTTTCCTTTTATTGGTTTTATTGCCATTGCTTTAGGTACAGTTATTTCCTGCTGGGTAGCAATCCTAGTTTATCAATTGAACTTATATAAAAACAATTTACACCAATTTGATAAAGTTTTTACAATTAGAATATCAAAAATTTTTGTGTGTTCATTTATCATGAGTGCTATTTTATATTTTTTATTATTTGAGTTTGGTGATGTTTTTTATGAAAATTCTAGTATAAAAATATTCTATTTAGTTGGAATTGTTGGAAGTTCTGCAGTAATTTATTTTCTACTTTCAATATTGTTTAAATCTTTTAGTATTAGTGATTTTAAATCTAAGTCTTATGAAACAAAATAGAATTTTATCTGGCGTTCAGCCAACAGGAAATCTTCATTTAGGAAATTATTTAGGAGCAATTAAAAATTTTGTTTTATTACAAAAAGACTATGAATGTTTATTTATGCTGGCAAACTTACATGCGATTACGGTTAAACATGATCCTAAAATTTTACATGAAAACATCATTGATACTACAGCTGCATTTTTAGCTTCTGGAATTGATCCTAAAAAAAATATTATATTTATCCAATCCCAAGTTTCAGCACATGCAGAATTGGCTTGGATACTCAATTGTGTTGCAAGAATTGGATGGCTTAATCGAATGACGCAATTTAAAGAAAAAGCTGGATCTAATAAAGAAAAAGCCAGCGTTGGGCTTTTTACTTATCCAGTTTTAATGGCAGCGGATATTTTAATTTACAAAGCAACTCACGTTCCTGTTGGGGATGATCAAAAGCAGCACTTGGAATTATGTAGAGATATCGCAGTTAAATTTAATAATGATTTTAACAAAGAAAACTATTTTCAAATGCCTGAGCCAATTATTCCAGAAGAAATTTCAAGAGTTATGAGTTTAAGAAATGGTACTCAAAAAATGAGCAAGTCAGACGAGTCTGATTTGTCGAGAATTAATTTAACTGATAATTCAGATTTAATAGTAAAAAAAATACAAAAAGCTAAAACTGATAGTGATCCAATTGGCATGAGCATAATTACAAGTACAAGCAGACCTGAAGCAAAAAATCTAATCAATATTTTTTCTGCATTAAAAAATAAAAAACCTTCACAAACTTTAGAAGAATGGGAAGGAAAACAATTCTCAGAATTTAAAAAAGCTTTGGCAGAAATATTAGTTGAAAAAATATGCCCTATTGGCAAAGAAATCATTAAGTTAAAATCTGATATTCATTTTTTAGAAAATATTTTACACGAAGGAAGACAAAAAGCGGAAATGATAGCAGATACAAATTTAAAAGAGATTAAAACAATAGTAGGAATATGAAGAAAAAATTTTTAGTTATAATTGATGACAGTCAAGAATTATCTAATGCAATTTATTTTGCTGCCAATAGAGCAATTCATACAGATGGGCAATTATCATTACTTTACATTGTGGATCCAGCGATGAATGCTCAATGGGCAAGAGTTGAAAATTTAATTGAACAAGAAGAAACTAGCGAAGCAAAAAAACTTTGCAGAGATTGGGCACAAAAAATAAAAAAAAGATTTAATATCGAAAGTGAAATTATAATTAAAATTGGAGATAGAATTGATGAGATTATGAATTTAATTCAAGAGGATGAAAATATCCGCTTTCTTGTTCTTGCATCTTCTCCTAATAACGAAAATCCAGGGCCAATCATTGAAGCTTTAACCGGTAAGAGAATTAAAGACTTAGCAATACCAATAGTAATTGTTCCAGGATCTTTAAGTGAAAAAGACATAGATTTAATAGCTTAATCAGATATTTAAATTGTTATTTTTATAAGTATAATTAAAGAATCAGTAAAAAAATTAACAATATGATTGATATAGCAGATACTCCAAATCCAGAGTCCAAAAAGTTCATTTTTAGTTTTGCAATTGTCAAAACTGGTTCTAAAGAAATCACATCGTTGAATGACTGTGGGGATATTCAATTTGCAAAAAAACTATTTGAAACAAATTTAATAGAGTTAATATTTATTGATTCAAATTTTGTTACGATAAAAAAATTATCTAATAAAACTTGGGATATGGTTACTCCGGTTGTCCTTCAGATACTGACAAATGAAATTAATGAAGGATTTAATCCTTTATCATTTGAATATATTAGTGAGTTTAAAGACGATGTTTCTATAAGAATTGAGGAAGTTTTGAGTGAAAAAATTAGACCAGCGGTAGCCATGGACGGTGGGGACATTCAGTTAAAATCTTTTAAAGATGGAGTTGCAGAGGTTATGCTCAAAGGAAGTTGTGCCGGATGCCCTAGTTCAGTTATTACTTTAAAACAGGGTGTGGAAAGAATGCTGAAGCACTATGTTCCTGAAGTTAATTCAGTAACAGCTGTTAATTTAAATGAATAAATCAACCTCAATTAAAAGATACTTACGTCGTAAGTGGTTATTAACTTTATTTTATCTAGATATCTTTAGAAATTTTAATAAATATATTTTAGGCAGATCAAAGATAAAATTAGATACTAAATTACAAAATCATTACAGCATTGCATATGCTAGAGGTTCCGTCATTGCAATTTTTGTTTGTATTTTCACTATAAACTTTCATTTAAATAAAACTAAAGATCCATATCAAATTTTAACTGAAGACAAGTCCTTAGATTATATTAAATCTTCCCTCGAGGATGTTGCTACCATTGATAATAATCTTCAAAAAAATTCAGAGGTTTTTTTAAAATTACCAAAAACAAAACCTGATGAATTTGGTGACAAACAAATTCTAGGATTTGGAAATAATATAGATGCAAGAACAATTATTAGTCTCTTCGAGGAAGAAGATTATAATTTAAAAGATATTAGAAAAGGAAAAGCAGTTGAACCAATTTTTCTCTCAAAATTACCTACTGGTATTGAAAATTTAGATAATATTAATGATAGAAAAAGATTATTTATAAGAGTCGTTTTGCCTTTAGTTCTCTATGAAAATGAGCAAATTTTAGATGATAGAGAAATTTTAAATCAAATTTCGAGAGAAAAAAAATTAGATACTGTAGAAAAGGATTGGCTTACAAAGAAATTTAAAGAATACAAAGTATCTAATAATAATATTGAAGAATTAAAAGTTAAAATGGATATTATACCTGTTTCTATTGCATTGGCGCAGGCTGCATATGAAAGTGGGTGGGGAACATCTAGATTTGCAATGGAAGGTAACTCACTTTATGGAGCAAGAACTTGGAAAAAAGGAAAAGGTTTAGTGCCCAATGAAAGAGATGAGGACGAAAAATTTGAAGTTGCTGCATTTAAAATTATAAGAGCTTCGATTTCTTCATACAAAAAAAATCTTAATACCCATAGTAGTTATAAGGAATTTAGAGAAATAAGAGCGAAACAAAGAAAAACTTTAAATAGAGTGAATGGATTAGAACTCGCAAAATACCTATATAATTATTCAGAAATCGGATTTACTTATGTAGAAAGATTGCAAAAAATTATTGAGCAAAATTCTTTAACAGATTTTGATGATGCGATTTTGTCTAAGAAGAAAAAACCAAATATAGTTTAATCCGAAACAATAAATTGTTTTCCTAACCAGCCCCAAGATCCATCTTTCATTTTTAATGTACAATTGATTTTTCCTCGACGCGGTTTGTATTTTTCTTTTAACAAAACTCTAATCCAATTATTTTCTAAATAAGTAATTTCACTTTTTTTCCACGATCCCCCTTCATTAGTAAAACAATTGATATTTTTTACATTTTGTTCAAATTCAATTTCAATACTAGGAGGATTGTTAGTTTTCAGTAATTTTTCATCAGGTTTAAAAAACTTGTAAGGTAAAGGACTGGTTTTTAATAAAAAACTAAATCTATCTAAAGTTCCATATGACTCATTAATTGGAAATCTTGGTAATTCAAATAAATCTGATCTTTGATGAACAACACCAGAGTGTTGACCAAATGCTATTACATAACCAAGTTTTTTGACAATATTTTTTACTTCAAGACTATATTCCCCAAACGGATAAGAAAATACTTCAGGATTAAAATTTAATTCTCTTTTATAATCTTCAATAGATTTATTTATATCTTTTATAATTTCATCTTCGGTTGCAAATGCTAAATATTCATGACTAAAGCTGTGTCCACCAATTACCCCTATATTAGATTTATGTATTTCACGAATCTGATCCCATGACATATAGTTTGGGTGTCGGTTATTAATTTCTCTAGTATTTACGAATAAAATAAAAGGTATTTTCTCTTTTTGTAAAATAGGCCAAGCATTTTTATAAAAAGATAAAAAAGCATCATCAATTGTAAGTAATATTTTTTTTTCAGTATAATTTTTTTTTTTAAGAACTATTTCCTTAAGTGTTTTTTCATTAATAAATTCAATGTTAGAATTTTTTATTAATTCAATATGTTTTTTAAAATCATTAATTTTTATATTTGTACTTGGATATTTGTTTTCTTCAAATCTATGATACATTAGAGTTATAATGCCTTTTTCTGAAATTTCATTTGAAAGTAAATTATTTTGCATAACAATAATTAATGCAAAAAAAGAATAGATAATTTTTTTTATGATCATACCAAAATTTATATCTATTGATTCTACTCTGAATTGTTTAAAAATTACATCGAATATTCAACCAGCCAAACAAATTGTAGTTAAAAACTATTTAAAAAGTGATCATTTTGCAGAAGATTTTAAAAAAATTTTAAAAAAAAATTTTATTCCGATTAAAAAAATAAAATTAATTCTTATTAATTTAGGACCTGGTAGTTATGCAGGAATTAGAAATGTTTTATCGTCAATAAAGGTTTTTGCTTTACTCCATAAAATTACCATAGGTGGATTTACTAATTACAATTTAATGAGGGTTGTGAATTTTAATAGAAAAAATAAAATAAAAATAATTATTTATTTTAATAAAAAATTTTATCAATCTAACAAAAAAAACATAAATCTAGATTTATTTCATAAACTTCTCACAAAAGAAAAAATAATGTCTAATTTTGAAGGTAGTACAGAATTTGAAAAGAATAATATTCTTCCTTTCGAGTACGACCATGAGAATATTGAAAACTTAATTAAAAAAGGACTATATATTCAAAAGAAAATAACACCTTATTATTAAAATAAAAAAATTTGTTTTATCTCAAAATTTCTAATACTTTCAAATTATGGTAAAAAAAAATTCACCCTTTGCTATTAATTTAGAGCAAAAATGTATTGATAAAGGTTTGCGACTTACAGACCAAAGAAAAGTCATAGTTAAATTGCTTGAAGAAACAATTATGGATACCAAATTTCATCCAGATGTAGATGAAATTCATAAAAGAGCAGTAGCAATTGATAAAAAGATTAGTATCGCAACAGTTTACCGAACCGTGAAATTATTAGAAGAAGCTGACATTATTGATCGTCATGAGTTTAAAGAGGGTAAATCAAGATATGAGGCAGTGACTGAAACACATCATGATCACTTAATTGATATCAACTCTGGAGAAATAATTGAATTTGTGGATGATGAAATTGAAAAACTTAAAAAAAAAATTGCTAATAAATTAGGCTTTGAACTTGTCGATCATCGTCTAGAATTGTATTGTAAGAAATTAAAATAATTGTCTAAAAATTTTTATATAAAAACATTTGGTTGTCAAATGAATGAATACGATTCAAATCGTATTGCAGATTTGCTTCAATCAATTAATTTTACTAAAGTAGAGCAAGAAAATCTTGCTGACTATTTTATTTTCAATACTTGTCATATTAGAGAGAAAGCTACTCAAAAAGTTTATTCAGACATAGGAAAAATCAAGAAAATATTTAGGGATAAAAAAAATAAACCAACATTTATATTAGCAGGATGTGTCGCCCAAGCCGAGTCCTCTGTCGTTTTTGAAAAAAGTGATTTTGTTGATATCGTTGTAGGACCGCAAGCTTATCACAAGCTACCCAATATTATCCAAGAGCATGATCAAAATAAAAAAAAGGTATGTAATACTGATTTAGATGTTTCTGAAAAATTTGATACTTTAAATTCTTATAAAAATAATTTTTCCAAAGTTTCCTCTTTTGTAACTATTCAGGAGGGTTGTGATAAATTTTGCAAGTTCTGTGTTGTGCCTTATACAAGAGGACCTGAATTTTCTAGAAGTGCAGATACAATTATGAATGAAGTTAACAATCTAGTTGATAGTGGATCTAGAGAGATTGTATTGCTTGGGCAAAATGTTAGCGCATATCAACATGAAGATTTTAATCTTGCTAAATTAATTAAGCAAATTGCCTCTATTACAAATTTAGAAAGAATAAGATTTACTACTTCCCACCCTAATGATTTTGATGAGGAGCTTATTAATATTTTTAAAGACGAACCAAAGCTGATGCCCCAACTTCATTTACCTGTTCAATCCGGTTCTAATAAAATACTGGAACTGATGAACAGAAAGCATTCCAGAGAATTTTATTTAGATTTGATTGGCAAATTCAAGAGCGTCAGACCTGATATTGAATTCTCTAGTGATTTTATCGTTGGATATCCTGGTGAAACGGAGGAAGATTTTGAGCAAACAATTAACCTAGTTAAGGAGGTTGGATTTTCTAATTCTTACTCTTTTATTTATAGTCAAAGACCAGGAACTCCAGCAGTCGATTTAGATCAAATATCAAAATCTATAGCTCAAAAACGCTTAGAGAAATTACAACAGCTTCTTTTTGACTTGCAATTAAAGTCTAATGAAAGCAAAATTAATAAAAAAACAAAAGTATTAATTGAAAATATGACAAGTACAGCAAATCAATTTTTTGGAAGAAATGAATATATGCAGCCTGTATTTATTCATGCAGATAATTGTACAATCGGAAATGTAATAGATGTTTCGATCGATTCTTATAAGAGAAATAATTTATTTGGGACTATAAATTAAAATTAATGGTTAGTTCTACAAACTCTACTAATTTTTTACAGGTCTTAGAATCTAATTCAGATACAATTAACTTGCATATCAAGAACAACACTAGCTTAGTAAAAATTAGTGGAACCCATGATGAAAATTTTCAATTGTTGGAAAAATTATCAAATACAAAAATTAGCTTAAGAGGCAATCATATAACAATAAAAGGTACTAACAAAAATTCAGAAACAGTCGTCAGTGTAATTAATTTACTATTAAAAAAATCTTTTGAAAAAGATGATATTGACCAAGAAGATGTAAAATCAATTTTTAGTTTTGAGTCTAAAAACTTAGCTGATGAAAAATTTTCTGAAATATCACCTGGCATTAAAACTTTAAAAAAAACAGTATTACCAAGAACAGCTAAACAAAAAAAATATGTAAAAGATTTAAGAAGTAATAATATTATATTTGCTTTGGGACCAGCTGGAACTGGTAAAACTTATTTAGCAGTTGCAGTTGCTGTAGAAAAATTAATAAAAGGAGATGTAGAAAAAATAATTCTCTCCAGACCTGCCGTTGAAGCAGGAGAAAATCTTGGTTTTTTACCAGGAGATATGAAGGAAAAAATTGATCCATATCTAATCCCTTTGTACGATGCCTTGCACGAACTATTAGGTTTTGAAAAAATGCAAAAAAGAATTGAGGATGGTTCTATAGAAATTGCACCTCTGGCATTCATGAGAGGAAGAACGCTGAAAAATTCATTTGTTATTTTAGATGAGGCGCAGAATGCAACAAAAACTCAAATAAAGATGTTTTTAACTAGACTAGGTGATAATTCAACAATGGTCGTTAATGGTGATCCAAGCCAAGTAGATTTGGTAAAATCTCACACTTCAGGTTTAACTCGTTCAATTGGAATTTTAAAAGAAGTAGAAGAAGTTAAAATAGTTTATTTTGACTCAAAAGATGTACAAAGGCATCCTTTAGTAAGCAAGATTATCAATGCTTATGAAAATAATGAAGATGCATAAAGTAGAAATTTTAATCAAAGACAACAAATGGAAAAAAGAAATATCAGATATAGAAAACTTATTTTCTATATATTTTAATACTATTTTTAATACTTTTAAGAAATTTAAAAAAAAAAAACTGGAAATATCAATTTTATTAAAAAACTTAAAAAAAATAAAAAATTTAAATAAGAAGTTTAGAAAAAAAAATAAAGATACAGATGTTTTGTCTTTTCCTAATTATCAAAAGTCTTTTTTTACTAAAAAAATAATTCCAAATTATATTTTTTTAGGCGATCTAGCTTTATCTTATAACTATATAAAAAAAACAAAATTAAATTTTATAAAATACATTGAAAAAGTTTTTGTTCATGGATGTCTACATCTTGTAGGTTACAAGCATAATAATATGAAAGAATATAATATAATGTCAAAATTAGAAAAGAAAATATTATCTCAAATATCATGAGTTCTAAAAATAATTTTTTAAAAAAAATACTTAAAATTTTTTCTTCCGAAGATAAAAATAATTTAAGAGAAAGTATTCAAGGAGCAATTGAAGAAAGTTCTAAAAATGGTCATGATAACTCTAATCTTTCTTATAAAGAAAAAACTATTTTAGAAAATATTTTAACTATCAATAAACTTAAAGCGTCTGATATTATGGTTCCAAGAGCTGAAATCATTTCAGCAAGTTATCAATCAAATTACGATGATTTGATTGTAATTATTAATAAAGAATCGCATTCTAGGATTCCAATTTACAGAAAGGATTTGGATGATGTTATTGGAATGGTTCATATTAAGGATTTGATTAAATTTATTTCTAGCAATTCAAAAGAACAGTTTCAAATCAAAGACATTATAAAAGATATTTTATTTGTTCCTCCTTCAATGCCAGTTTTGAATATTTTATTAAAAATGCAATCAACAAAGTTACATATGGCTCTAGTTATTGATGAACATGGTGGGACAGATGGCTTAGTTACTATTGAGGATTTAGTTGAAGAAATTGTAGGTGAGATACAAGACGAACATGACAATGAGGAGGTTATCGATTTTAAAAAAATAGATGACAAGACATTTGTTGCAGATGCCAAAATGGAAGTTAGTGACTTTATTAAAAGAACCAATATGGATTTTAACTCAGATAAAGTTGATACCTTAGGAGGATACGTTTTTTCGCTAATTAATCGAGTTCCTCACAAAGGAGAAATTATCAAAACCGAAGATAAAAAATATGCATTCGAGATTGTTGATGCTGATCCAAGGAAGATAAAAGTTCTAAAAATTTATTATTCTTAAAGTGAATGAAAAATTATTTTTTAAATAATTTTTTTATAACTAAATATAAGTATTTATATATATTTATTCTTGGCTGTTTATTGAGTTTTTCATTGCCACCATACAATCAAACATGGATTAGTTTTTTAGTATTTCCGTTACTACTTTTTTTTTTATTAAAAAATCAATATTCTAATTATAAATCTTTTTTTATTATTGGTTGCTTATTTGGATTTGGCTACTTTCTTTGTAGCCTGTATTGGATCCATTATTCACTCAATTTTGATTCAGATTTAATTTTCTTAAAGCCCCTAACAATATTTGTTATCCCTGCTTTCTTATCTATTTTTTATGGCTTGAGCTTTCTTTGTGTTAAAAAATTTGTTTCAACAAAATTAAATTTTATCATTATTTTTTCTATTATTTTGGCAATATTTGATTTTGCAAGAGGATATTTATTTACAGGTTTTCCATGGAATTTATTTGTTTATACTTGGAGCTGGTCTCTTGAGAGTATTCAAATATTAAATCTATTTGGAACTTATAGTCTAAATTTACTATCCATCTTTATTTTTTCTTTTCCTTTTTTTATTTATTTTCAAGATAATCTTCAAAAAAAAATTGGTTATTTATTTGTCCTTTTATTTATTTTATGTTTAAATTTTTACTATGGCTTCAATTCATTTAAAAAAAATAATTTAACGACAATACCAAATTTACAAGTTGTTTCTGTTCAGCCAGATAGAGGTTTAGAAAATTTTTTACTTGAAAATAATGAAATTAACTATGTTAATCAGCTTATTAAAATCAGTAATCCTAAAATTTATAAAAAAAAACAAACAGTTTTTGTTTGGCCTGAAGGAGTTCTTTCAAATTTAAATAATTTAAAAATTTATCAAAATTTAATCAAAGATAATTTTTTTGAAAATCAAATTATTGTTTTTGGATCTACTAATTTACAAAATAATAAAATGTTCAATAGTATGATTGTAATTAATAATAATGGAAAAATTTTAAATATTTACTCAAAATTAAAATTAGTACCCTTCGGAGAATTTATTCCTTTCGTAGATTTAGTTGAAAAACTAAATTTAAAAAAAATTACTTTTGGATACGGATCATTTGAAAATGGTCAAGAAAGAAAGCCCATACCTGTTTTTAATAACTTAAGTTTTTTACCACTTATTTGCTATGAGATGATTTTTTCAGGTGCAATTAATCTGGATACAAAACCTTATAATTTTATTTTAAATATTTCTGAAGATGGTTGGTTTAACAAGTCTATAGGTGTCCATCAGCATTATGTTCACTCGATATTTAGGGCAATAGAAGAAGGAAAACATATCATAAGATCTACCAATCAAGGTTTTTCATCAAGTATTTTACCTAATGGAATTACTAATAAAATTACTAAACTTGATGGTTTTTCTAAAATAAATACTGAAATTTTTATTAATCAAAATGAAACAATGTTTAGTGTTTATAAAAATAAAATTTTTTATTTACTAATAGTACTTCTATCTATATTGCTCATTATCTTTAGGAAAAAATGAATAAAAATTATATTTTTACCAGTGAGTCTGTATCAGAAGGTCACCCAGATAAAGTTTGTGATATTATCTCAGATACAGTTTTAGACTTATACTTGTCTGAATTCAATGAAAGTAGAGTTGCCTGTGAAACTCTCACGACTACTAATAAAGTAATAATTTCAGGTGAAGTTCGTGGACCAAAAATTGAATCAAGCAAAATTGAGCAATTAATTAGAGATCAAATCAAGGATATTGGTTATGAACAAGAGGGATTTCATTATAAAAATTTAGAATTTTTTAACTATTTGCATGAGCAATCTGCAGATATTGCACAAGGTGTCGACTCTTCAGGAAACGAAAAAGATGAAGGTGCAGGAGATCAGGGAATAATGTTTGGTTATGCTTGTAATGAGACCAAAGAATTAATGCCAGCACCTATTATTTATTCTCATAAAATTTTACATGAATTAGCTTTAGCAAGAAAATCTGGACCTTTAAAATTATTAGGACCAGACTCAAAAAGTCAAATATCTGTTGTATACGAAAATGGTAAACCAACTGGTGTAACTTCAGTTGTTGTTTCTACCCAACATGATGAATCGATTGGTCAAAAAGAGGTAAAAGAATTAATTCGGCCTTATGTGAAAAAAATTCTTCCAGAAAGTTGGG
>Ga0222714_10001827_pt1 | contig 23568 bp, 23 predicted proteins | sample C33_3DmetaG_FD_165048 | JGI IMG/M metagenome (GOLD analysis project Ga0222714, IMG submission 165048) | Estuarine water microbial communities from San Francisco Bay, California, United States - C33_3D | ecosystem: Environmental > Aquatic > Marine > Unclassified | place: USA: California...
CCAAATATGGAGCCACTGGAGTCTTGGTTCGATCCATGAGCCATCGCTGCGACTTGCACGCCCATACCGGAGTAACGCATTACCAGGCCGGCATAGACAGCATACCCATTGCTGCTGTAGCGACTGGCGTCGCCGATTTGCTTGATTGGTTGTACCGTCAACAGTGGGAGCCCGCCCAAATTGAAATGCAATTGGGCTGCCAAACCCTACCCGACCGGATGAGTGCAAACAGCATTGCCGAAACCAGAGGCCGCGAATTCCCCAATAAAATCATCGCATTTGGAGGTCACTTCGACTCTTGGGACGAGGGCGAAGGAGCCCACGACGACGGCGCCGGTTGCATGCATACCTTTGAAGCTCTGCGCTTGCTGAAAACGTTAGGATACCAACCCCGGCATACGCTGCGCTGCGTATGGTGGATCAACGAAGAAAATGGCCTAAAGGGGGCTTTGAAATACGCTGAACTATGCGCCAATGAAGGCCAGCAGCACATCGCTGCTTTAGAAAGTGATCGCGGTGGTTTTGTTCCTCGCGGTTTTGGCCTCGACTCATCCCTATTGGCATTGATCAAGCCTTACCAACCTTGGCTGGCCGCCTACGGTTTTGGGGAACTCACCCTAGGAGGGGGCGGTGCAGATGTAGGACCACTCAAGCGTCAAGATCCGTCAGTCGGTTTGGTCGGATTCATTCCCGATTCGCAGCGGTACTTTGACGTGCATCACGCCGAAACCGACGTCTTTGAAAACGTCAACCGACGCGAACTCGAACTCGGAGCCGCTGCCGTGGCATGCATGATCTATTTGCTAGACCAGACCTTGGATTGACCTAAACGATGACTATTGGCTACTTCAGGCAAGACCTAAGAATCAATCTTTGATATAGGTGGTAGAACCTACTTTGAGGCTGTTGCAGGAAGACATTGTCAACGTTTGACCCTGAGGTATCGTGCCTTCTGAAGTTCTAGTATATGTGATTGTTACCTTTCCAGGACTTGTTACTTGCCAATTGCCCCAGGTACTCATACCCCCGAACATGGTAGTACTGGAATTAAAAGTACCATCTGAAGAAAACTTCCAAGCTCCCGTTGGGTTGCTGCCATTCGGGTAAACCCAATCATAACCAATCAAACAATTTTTAGTACCCTCTATTGAACCCACACCTGATTCTGAACTGCTCATGCTTTGAGAATTTGAGGTACCCGAATCTTTGCTTTTTGAATCGTCATCAGACCCATAAGCCAATAGAACAAAGGCACCAACAATCAACAAGGAGCCTAGCAATTTATAATGCGTGTTTTTCATTTTCGTTTATTTTCTTGGTTACTACAGTTTTACTCAATAAAAAACCAATAGTTGAAAATAGCAAATCCAAAAAATCAAACGTTCCGGGAAATAAATGAAACCATTGAAAAACTTCCAATACGATGGCAAATAAAAAGGGAATCAACAGCCATATGCTCGTCTGTTTTGCATCAGCTTTCCAAAAAATCACTATCGAAGAGGTAAAGGAATAGGTCCAAAGGCTGTCAGGCAATGAAAAATACACCCAAATGGGTATGTCGTTTTTGAAATGCAAAACAAATGTTCGTGAAACTTGAATTGGGTTTTCAAGGCCTAACATACCAAACCAATTGAACATTCGAAGAGAAGTTGATCGAAACAATATGTACAACACCCCTCCAATCATCAGCGGAAATGCACAATGAATCAAAACCAACTTCAAATTTTGTCTTTTCCCCATTATCCCTTCAAATTCTTCTGACTGGAGATAAACAGATTCCTTGCTAACACATTTAAGTTCGCCTGCCTCTGCGCTTAGGGTGCACCAAACTATCGGCCGGATATTGCCGCTTCATGGAGTCTAAAATTCCCTCTGCCCATAAGCGAATTTCCCTTTTCTGGGTCTCATTCAAACGAGCATTCTCGTGCATGTAGGTGTATGACTTAAAAGGCATTTCACCCTCTTCAACCGTCTCGATGACCTCCTCAATTTTGTGGTATTGACGGTAGGGCGGGTACTGGCCAAAAGCATCAAAGTTCAAATGATGGCGACCCTCTTCCACGTGTTCATCGATCCACCAACGCAGGGGCTGAAACAGCGAATACGACGGATAGGTTGTACTGTCGCTATGGCAATCGTTGCAGGCCCGAACCAAAATCTGTTCGACGGTTTTGCTCGTCGGATACAAACTAGAAACATGATCCTGACTAGGGCTATGAGACTGATTGTAGGTTCTTGGAATAAATTGCAAGGCGGCTATCACCGCCACGATGCTCAGCAATACTTTTTGAGGGGTATTCATTTGGACTGCAAGTTACAAGTTCTTCCCTCGCGCAATTTTATGGTTCAGAAAGCTCGCGATTGAACTCAATTTCTAATCAATTGAAAGCTGAATAAATTCAAATCAATCATCAAACATCTTGTGTCTAGGATGAAAGTGCTGGTTGTACACCCTCAACAAGGCACGGTTCAAGGCCAAACAATCTTCCAGCGTATTGCTCAAGTGCGGAGTGATGCGAACCCCTTTTACAACGGGATGATCGATGGCTACGGTAAAGATTCCCAACTCCTTCAATTCGGCCGCCAACTCAGATGGGCTCATGCCGTTGATGGAGATGTTGATCAAAGCCCCACCCTGCTCAGGGTTCTGCCAAGGGCAGTTGATGTTTAAATGCGGCAATGAGTTCAGATCAAACAAAAAGGCATGCTGGTTCTTGTCGTAATTCTCGCCCAAGACCTCCACATTGCCTACTATGCAATGCTTCAAATACACCAAGCGGTCTTTCTTGGCTTGAGAACCCAAGGCTTCGTGAAAAGCGATGGCGCTGCTCAAACTCATGAGGCTGTTGATGGGTCGAGTTCCTTGGTGTTCAAATCGGCGAATGTTGGTTTCGGGTTGCTGCACATCACCCATCAGGGGCCAAAGCAAGGGAATGGCGGCCAGTTTGAGGTGCAAGAAACCTACACCCAAGGGGTTGCAAAGCCATTTGTGGAGGCTGCCGCCCACGGCATCGCAGTGGGGCATTTCTTGCAAGGTTTGGGTATGGTGGGCGATGCTGTGGGCGGCATCTAAGACCGTAAAAATGTTGGAATTCCTCTCTTTTGCCTTTTTTGCTATCGATTCCCCGTCAATCAATTGACCGTTTAGATTAATCAAATGCGTCAAGTGAAGCATTTTGGTATTCGGCGTAATCAAATCCAGGTAGGCCGAGGCGGTTTGTTGGGCATTTTTGGGGTGCATGGGTACCTGGGCATAGCGCAAAATCACCCCGTGACGACGGGAAACTTGCTCAAAAGCTTCGACCATGCTGCCGTAATCTTGATCGCCCAAAATCACCTCGTCTCCGGCCTTCCAGGGGTAACCCATGATGACGATGTTTAAGGCTTCGGTGGTGTTGCGGGTAAAGGCCAGCTGCTCGGGGTCTATGCCTTGAAAAGAAGCAAAGGCTCGTCGCGCTTTTTCGATTTCCTCTTGCTGCTCCCCTCTCATAAACAGAGAGGTCTCCTGGTTGATGCGAATTTGGGCTTCGATGTGGGCTTGTAATACTCCCTTTGGCGAATGGGAGAAGTATCCGTTTTCCAAATTCACCGCAATCCCCTCTGTTCGTGCAAACTCAGAGGCCACTAGCTTCCAAAAGGCTTCGTTGGTGGGCGATTTGTTGGGTTCTTCAAATTTTTGGGTGTTTGGAGGAAGGGCTTGGAGGGCCGAGGCCGACAGGCCGAGGCCCGCAACTCCTAGTCCTACGTTGCGCAGAAATGCCTTGCGTTTCATCAACAGCAAGTTAGTATAAAGAAGTCCCGGTTAGGGAATCACCAAAACAGATCTTTCAGTGACTCGTCGTTCAGTATTTGCATGGAAATTGAATCCGTGTCTAAGACAATTTTGCCCGACCCGTCCCTAGTATGTCACAAAAGTATGACATAATACTCCTGGCTGAAAATGGGTCTATTATCGACCATCAATGGGTTACTGGTCACATTGAATGGGCTTGTTGTATAACTCTGCCACGGGATTGCTGAGTAAAGTGTAAAAAACAGCCTTAAGACCTGCTTTTTTCAACCCCCTATTCACCCAAGTGTTACAAGTATTGAATGCACTGTAATTGCCAATGGCATGAAAATATAAATGATTAAACTTCTTGTCAGTAAATGAACCGTGAACGTATTTTTCAATGATCTCTAACTGATCATTGGAACATCGAACTTTCAACCAAGACTTTCTTAATTGACCAAATTCAACCACTCGCATCAGAGATGCTGGCTCTGAAAACAACGATTGATAAGCCGTGCGAATGGTCAAATCTTCAATTTCATGAACCTTCGTAAAAAAAACTTGCGAGCCCCAACCATAGGCTCGAAAAACAGAATCTTCTTTCAAGACTATATCCAAATGAAGACCATTGTCTCTCAAATAAAATGCGGCTTCTTCTGAATGGCTGTAGTCGTTTACTTCGATCAGCTGAAACGACCAAATGACCAAAATCAACAGACTCAACATTCCAAAAAACCACTTAAGCAGTAATTTGATGGCTTTCCACCCCTTGATTAGTTGACTATTTGCTCCCATGGCCCATTTGATTTGCCCAATTTGCCTAAGGCATAATGCAAGTAAGGTAATTAATCATTTAACAACCTTAAATAGCTTTTTTTTACCTTCGTTTCATGGGTCACAGCCATTCGCATAGCCACGCCGAAACCGGGAACATCAAGGTTGCTTTTTTTCTGAATTTGGGCTTCACCCTCATTGAAATTGTAGGAGGTTTTTTTACCAATTCTGTGGCCATTCTGTCAGATGCCCTCCACGACATGGGTGATACACTGTCGCTGGGCATGAGCTGGTATTTTCAGCGACTCGCGGGTCGAGACCACGACCATAAATATTCCTATGGATACCACCGATTTTCGGTTCTCGGGGCCCTCATCAATGGGTTCGTATTGTTGGCAGGAAGCGTCTTTATTGTAGCCGAAAGTATACCTCGATTCATCCATCCGGAAGCCACCAACAAAGAAGGCATGATGGGCCTAGCTATACTCGGCATTGTGGTTAATGGAATCGCCGCTCTGCGTTTGCGCAAGGGCAGCTCCTTGAACGAACAAGTAGTGAGTTTGCATTTGCTGGAGGATGTACTGGGTTGGGTGGGCATTCTCATCGGCTCCATCCTGATGAAGTTTTACGACTGGCCTTGGCTGGACCCCTTGATGTCACTAGGGCTTGCGGTTTTCATCTTGAGCAACGTTTACAAGAACTTGAAACAGGTCTTCCAAGTCATTTTGCAAGGCACCCCCAAAGACGTAGACATGGTCGAATTGGAGATGTATTTGAAAAGCTTGCCCGGTGTGCAAGGATTTCACGACTTGCATGTTTGGTCGATGGATGGGGAGTTCAACATCCTTTCTGTGCACCTGGTTCGGCCTTCAGGAGACGATGCCGCTTTCAAACAGTCGATTCGTGCGGGGTTGTCAGACCTGCATGTACACCACGCCACTTTGGAGCTTGAGGCTCCTGGCGAAAACTGCGAATTTTACTCGGCATAATACGCTTGGTGGATTTCGAAATTGCTTTATATTTGCAGCCCACTTGGGGGATTAGCTCAGCTGGCTAGAGCGCTTGCATGGCATGCAAGAGGTCGCCGGTTCGACTCCGGCATTCTCCACCAAGACAAAGCCACTCGAAAGGGTGGCTTTTTGTATATTCACACCATGAGATTGTTAAAATTAATAGGCTACTTGGCTCTTTTGACCCCTATTCAATTGTGGGGTCAACTATTGAAAGTTGTAATTGTTAATGGGCATGACGGCACCATCAATTCTTCAGCTGCACAAGAGATAACGGCCATTTGCCAAAATCAAGGTTACAGAGTCACCTATTTATCTGGCAACAATGCTACTTGGGACATTGTAAGACCGGCCATTCAAAATGCCAACATATTGATTTATTCGGGTCATGGATCAAGTAAGGGTTATGACGGAACTGGCGGGCTGTGCCTCAATGGTAACGGCGGGGAGATCATTTCTTCCTACACTTTAGAAGAAGAGGTTCAATTGGCTCCAAATGCATTGGTTATTTTCAAATCGGTTTGTGGGGGTGCAGGATCATCAGCCAGTGATAATGGTGATATTGGAATTACAGAAGCGGTAAAACGAGTTTCCGCTTACAGTCGCCCTTTTTTCAATATTAACGCAACTGCCTATTACGCTGATAATTACGAAGGCAGTACTGCAAAATTTTTAAAAAAAATGTTTGCAGGTCAAACACTTCAAACAGCATTTATTGAAAACTCTTCTTTCTGGAATGAAGTAGAGTATGATGCAACATTGTCATACAACAATACCATGAGGGTAGGTGTTGCCAGCGAGTATAGTCCGGGTAGCCATACAAGAACAACCACAACCAATGGCCATTCTGTTACGCAAACCATAGAAAATTTCAAAACTTATGACGTGGCTTACGCCGGAGACCCAAATTTTACTCTAACGCACTGATCATTCAAACCCCTCAGGTCGCTCGCCCATTTCTCGAAAGAACTCGTCCAAAAACTGACGCAAGAAAGCGTCTCGATGCTCAGCCTCTTTTCGGCCTGCCACCGTATTCATGCAGTCCTTCAATAACAACAGCTTTTCGTAAAAGTGATTCAAACTCGGGCTGTTGCTCTTCTTGTACTCCTCCTTGCTCATGCCCGGATTGGGCTTAAAGTCTGGTTGATAGATGGGGTTGCCCTTGTATCCGCCGAATGAAAAACAACGGGCGATCCCAATAGCCCCTAACGCATCCAAACGATCTGCATCCTGTACCAGTTCCATTTCCAAACTGCTAAAGCTCGATACCCCGCCACCCTTAAAGCCCATGTGTCGAACGATTTGAACCACGTGCTCCCGGCGCTCGGCCTCAAAGCCCTGGCTCTTCAACCATTGCTCAGCCGTACGCGGCCCAATTTCTTCATCGCCACCGTGAAACTTGGAATCGGCGATATCGTGCAGCAATGCGGCCAATTCCACTACTTCGGCATCGGCTTCAGGGGTCTGCTCCAACAGGGACTTGCTGGTTTGCCAAACCCTTCGAACGTGCTCCCAATCATGGCCTCCCTCGGCCTTGGACAGCTCCTGTTGGGCGTAGTCTCGCGTTTTCAATACCAATACCGAACTCATGCACCGAAGTTAGCGAGATAGTCTGCATTTTTGCCCCATGCGCGCATTGATTCAACGAGTATCAGAAGCCCGAGTAGACATCGCTGGCCAAACCGTGGGTCATATCTCCCGCGGATACACGGTACTCTTGGGCATCGAGGAGGCTGATGACCACAGCGATGTGCAATGGCTTTCCAAAAAGATTGCCCTCATGCGCCTTTTTTCCGACGAGGATGGGAAAATGAACCGCAGCTTGAGCGATGTGGATGGAAGCATTCTACTCATCAGCCAGTTCACGCTTCATGCCTTGACCGCCAAAGGCAATCGGCCTTCGTTCATTCGTGCGGCAAGACCAGAACAAGCCATCCCCTTATACGAGGCCATGATTGATGCCTTGAAACAAGAGGGGATTCCAGTAGAAACAGGTCAATTTGGCGCCGACATGCAAGTTCACCTCTGCAACGACGGACCGGTGAGCATTTGGATCGATAGTCGAAATCGGGAATGATCTAAAACAGCAGGTTGTCGATCAGGCGAACGCCTTCCAAGTATCCGGCAAATACCAGCGCTTTCTCTTCTGACTCCTCTGCACGATCTATGGGGTTCATATCAGGCAGAGCCACGGCTTGCAAGTATTCCGTTTCAATGCCCAGCAAAGCCAACTGTTCGGTTGAGGCCTCTAAGGCGGGGCCCAATTCCAAGGCCTGACTCAAAGACTTTAGCTGCTGATATATCGCTGAGGCCGTATCCAAGCCTTGAGGACTAAGCCGTTGATTTCGAGAACTCAGGGCCAAGCCGCTTTGGGCGCGAACCGTAGGAACGGTCACCATTTGAAGAGCGCTAAATTTTTGTTCAATGAGTTTGCGAACCACCATGCACTGCTGCAAATCCTTTTGACCAAAATACGCTCGAGTGGGTTGAACCAAAGAAAACAATCGGGTCAAAACCTGCAGCACTCCTTCGAAATGACCGGGGCGAAACGATCCTTCCAAGCGGTTGGCCAGTTCCCCCAATTCGACACCTGACGCCATGGGACTGCTGGGGTAAACCTCTTCCGCACTAGGCACAAACAACACATCGGCTCCCGCTTTCTCCAGCATAGATGAATCGGCTTCCAAACTGCGCGGATACTTGGCCAGATCCTGGGCATTGTTGAACTGCAAGGGATTCACAAATACGGATACCACCGCAAAGTCACCCGCAGCCTGAGCGGCGCGCAACAATTCCAGATGACCTTCATGCAAGGCTCCCATGGTAGGAACGAATCCTATTTCCCGGTTTGCTTCTAAGCAAAATTGGGCGAGTTCTGAAGCCGATTGGATGACCTTCATAAGAGCGAAAAGCCTTGCAAATAAAGGCTTTTTAGCCTTTGGTGTTTTGAATATCCCGTTTTTTTATTATACTTTTGTAAACCCTTTTCAACCCCTACGCCTCAGAATTTTATGACCCAGAAAAAACGTGTCCTGTATGTAAGTTCGGAAATGGCTCCTTTCTTGGAGCAATCACCACACTCAACCATCGCTCGCATGTTGCCCCAAGCCTTGCAAGAAAAGGACAACGAAATCCGCATCTTGGTGCCCCGTTTTGGCGTCATCAACGAGCGTAGAAATCGATTGCACGAAGTGGTTCGTTTGTCAGGAATCAACATCAGCATCGATGACAACGACAACCCCTTGGTCATCAAGGTGGCTTCTGTTCCCAACACCAAAATGCAGGTGTACTTCTTGGACAACGAAGATTACTTTCACCGCAAAGCCGTCTACAACAACGACAAGGGTCAATTCTTTGACGACAATGACGAGCGTACCATTTTCTTCTGCAAAGGAGTGATGGAAACGGTAAAGAAATTGGGATGGGCTCCTGATATCATTCACTGTCAAGGATGGATGACTTCCTTGATTCCTTTGTACCTGAAAACCATCTACAAAGACGAACCTGTATTCAAAAACACCAAAGTAGTTTATTCGGTATACCACGAAGATTGTGACCAGTCTTTGGGTAGTGAATTCTCTCGCAAAGCGGCCTTGAACTCCTTAGAAAGCGATTGCATGGATTGTTTCAGCAATGCCAGCACCAATGGGGTTCACTCCGGAGCCGTAAAGCACTCTGATGCCATTGTAGCCGGTTGCGAAAAAGCCATGGAATTGGTCAAGAACGCCTTGGAAGGCAAGCCCTCTATCCACCACAAGGAAGGGGAAGATTTAGCTGAACAATACGAGCAGCTTTACGATCAAATTTTGGCCTAAGACCCTGTTCTGTGAATTCCAGTAGGATCGCTCTTGTTAGCCTGCTTCTCTTGAATTGGGTAGCCTGCAAACCTGAATCAGGAAACATTTCCTTGGAGGGTCAAGGCAATGCCAATCAATTGACCTTGTTCAGAAGCGATACCTTCTCGGTTTACGCCAGCACGGTTCGCGAAGACTCCCTGCCCGGAAATGGCTTGAGCTATGCGTTGTTGGGGGCCATGAATGATCCAGCGCTGGGCCCAAGTCAGGCCTCGGTTTTTGCCAGCATTAGTCTGATTGAGCCCAACAGCGACTTCCCAAACACAAAAGATCCTGACTCTGCCGTTCTATTCATACCCGTAGTAGAAGGATTGAACTTTTATGGCAACCGCAGCACGGAGCAAGTGTTACGTGTTCATCCGCTGTTGGAAGACATCGAAAGCGGCAAGACCTACTACCAGCAATTTGCCCCCTCTTACGATGCGGCTATCTACAGTGAGTACCGAGGAACCTTGTTCAGCCTGTATCGCGATAGTTTGCCCTATAGAAAGACCAAATTGGCCCCTGAGTCAGGTCTGCGAATCACCCTTTCTGCCGATATGGCCAAAAAGCTGATGACACTTCCCAAATCAGCTTACACCACCAATGACGAATTGGCTAAATATTTCCCAGGCATTGCCATCGTTCCTCAAAACACCGATTTAGCTCCCGGAAATGGAGGCTTTGGGGTTTTTGACCTGCACACCATCGGTTCATTGGCCTACAGAGCCAAAATTCTGCTCTATTACGACGATACTAGCACCTTTGTTTTTGGCTTTGACGGCAAAACACAAACCACTACGTCTGGGCAAGTTGGACCCCACCCAAGCGCGGTAACCCTTCAAATCAACAACCCCAATGCCCATTATCCCCAAACCTATGTTCAAGCCTTGGGCGGATTGAAAACTTGGTTGCGCTTCCCTTCTTTGTATAGTTTGATCCAAGATGGCAACGTAGCCATCAACAAGGCAGAGCTGGTCTTGCACGCATCAGAATGGTTCAGCACTAGCAACTCATTCTACAGCGCACCCCGGTTGAATTTGTTTCAACCCCTTACTGTTGGCCAAGATGCCGCTGGAAATTTGAGCATTTTCTCAGATCGAAACGCTCTGATCGAAGACGGAACTTCAGCGGGCTTTGGAGGTATTTACAACGAATCCAATCAAACATATAAGTTCACCATTACCCGCCATTTTCAAAACCTTTTGAACCGTTCTTGGTTTGATTCTGTAGATTACAATGGTGGTTTGTATTTGTGTGTGCCCAGTGATCAACCTGTCTTGGGTGCCCGATCCATCATCGACCATACCAAGACCAAACTGATCATTACCTATACGAAGCCCAATTAAACCAATGAGTACCCGTCAACCCTACCAGCTTGTTAGCCGAGAATGGAAGACCGAAGACACCGTCTTTGAAATAAACGGGGTTCACATTGGTCGGGATCGCGTCATGATTGCCGGGCCTTGTGCCGTTGAAAATCAGGAACAGATCTGCACCATAACTGAATTCTTGTCCAAATTGGGAATTCGGTTTTTACGCGGTGGAGCCTACAAACCTCGCACCAGCCCCTACAGCTTTCAGGGTTTGAAAACCGAAGGGTTGATTCTTCTTCGAGAAGCCGCAGACAAATACGGAATGGCTGTCGTTTCAGAAATCATGAGCGAGGATAAAATCTCTGAGCTCGTGGAATACGCCGACATTCTACAAGTAGGAACCCGCAACATGCAGAACTATCCGCTGTTGCGCGCATTGGGCAAAGCGGGAAAACCTATTTTGCTCAAAAGAGGAATGAGTTCCACTATAGAGGAATGGTTGTTGGCCGCCGAATACATTGTCAGCAGTGGCAACGAGCGGGTCATCTTGTGCGAAAGAGGCATTCGAACCTTTGAAAATGCTACCCGCAACACCTTGGACATCGCGGCCATTCCGTTGGTCAAATCTCTGAGCCATTTGCCGGTGATTTTGGATCCCTCTCAGGGAACGGGCATTCGCGATTTGGTTCCAGCCGTATCCAAGGCCGCCATTGCGGCTGGTGCTGATGGCTTGATCATCGAGGTTCACAACCAACCCAAAGAGGCTTTGTCAGATGGCGACCAAAGCTTGTACTTGGATCAATTTGCCGACATGCTTCCCGTGTTGGAAGAGATTGCAAAATTGGACAATCGTCGATTCGGATACACCCGAGAAAAGGTCAGGATTTAAGTCCCTAAATCGTATCTTCGGCTCTTTATGAGTAGCCAAACGCAATCGTGGGGAACCCGAGTCGGTTTGATTCTGGCCATGGCTGGAAATGCTGTAGGACTCGGTAACTTTCTTCGCTTTCCTGTACAAGCTGTAAACAACGGGGGTGGAACCTTTATCATTCCCTACTTGGTCTGTTTCTTCATCATGGGTATTCCTCTGCTTTGGATCGAATGGGCAACCGGTCGATTCGGAGGTAAAAACGGACACCACTGCACACCCTTCATCATGGATGAGATGGGTCGCAAGCGTTTTTGGAAGTACATCGGAGTCTTTGGCATTTTCACCAACATTGCGGTCGCCGCCTATTACTGCTACATTGAAAGCTGGACCTTGAGCTATGTGATTCATAGTTTGGGTCAAACCTTCACGGGCATGGACCGATTGGAAATTGCGGCCTTTTTCTCGCAGTACACTAGCCTGAGTGAAAGCACCTTTGGCCTCCCGTTGGAGCCCGTATTGCTCTACATACTCTGTTTGGTCATCAACATCTACATCCTGTCCAAAGGTTTGGAAGGTGGGGTTGAAAAAGTGGCCAAAATTGGCATGCCCCTTCTCATTTTGTTCGGCATATTCTTGGCCATCAAAGGCCTGACCTTAGGCGATTCTGGATCGCCAGAAGGTTGCACGGATTGCAACGCCTTCTCGGGGTTGAACTTCTTGTGGGAACCCAATTTCACCTCTCTATGGGACCCAAAAGTATGGTTGGCTGCTGCCGGTCAAATCTTCTTTACCCTGTCGGTAGGTATGGGAACCATTCACTGCTACGCCGCCTATGTGCGCTCCAAAGATGACATCGCATTGAACGCCATGGCTGCCGGTTGGATGAACGGATTCGTAGAGGTCGTTTTGGGTGCGTCAATCGTAATTCCCATTGCCGTCGGATACCTAGGACTTGATTGGGTCAAAGAAAACGCCTCCTTTTCCATGGCCTTCCAAACCATGCCTTACTTGTTTGGCAAATGGGGATCCGCGCTAGCCACTGCAGCCGGATTCATGTGGTTTGGATTGCTGTTTTTCGCCGGTATTACCTCTTCACTCGCCATGGGTACACCCTGGATGGGTTTCATGCAAGACGAGTACGGATACAGCACCAAGAAAGCAGCCTGGACCTTTGGATTGGTGACCTTAATCATGGGCTTACCCACGGTCATCTTCTTCCAACAAGGGGTATTTGATCAATACGATTACTGGGCTGGTACGGTTGGATTGGTCATTTTTGCTCTGGCCGAGACCATTCTATTCTCTTGGATTTTTGACATTCACAATGGATGGCAAGAGATTAAAGAAGGAGCCGATATACGCCTACCCAAAATATACAAACCCATTATTCGCTACGTAACACCTAGTATTCTAGCCATCATTTTTGTGCTCAGCTTAGTCTCTCCCAAAGACAACGACTGGAAAAAAGCCTTCAATGAAAAATGGGAATTCGATGCCGGCAGCATCTTGGGCCAAATCGGCAATGTCGATATTGCCTACAACCGCAGCCCGGTAGCCAGCGAATTGCAGGCAGACAATAACGGTACCGTGTCATTCCAAGAGGGAAAGTTGCTGATTCAAGATGAAAATGGAACTTCCTTAAGCACCTATGAATTAAGCGGATCCCAAACGGCTATGGTCAATGAGGGCGATTCTGTCAAGGCCGGTCAATCAATCGCCTCAGGGCGATTCATCAACCCCATTTTCTACCGATACCTCGCTCGCTTTATGCTGCTGGGCTTATTTGTCTATTTGGGTATTTTGGTGCGCAAAGCCCACTACAACAAGAAAGGAGATACAGCATGAGCCAGTCAGCCATCATTATGATGATCAGCACACAAGTATTCGTCACGGCAGTAACCGCATACTTCTTCTGGAAAGTCTTGAAAAAACCCGCAAGCGGGAACGAATAATAATCCTTAGATCACGCCCAATTCTTTGCCCACCTTGGCAAAGGCTGCAATGGCTTTGTCCAGGTGTTCGCGCTCGTGCGCAGCACTCAATTGAACACGAATGCGCGCTTGCCCCTTAGGCACTACGGGATAGAAGAAACCAATTACATAGATGCCCTCTTCTAGCAAGCGATCTGCCATCACCTGGCTCAATTTGGCATCGTACAACATGATGGGTACAATGGCACTGTCTCCATCTTTGAAATCCAAACCGCTGGCTTTGATCCCCGATTTGAAGTAGCGAACATTCTCTTCCAATTTGTCTCGCAACTCGGTGGTTTCACTGAGCATGTTCAACACCTCGATGCTTGCACCCACAATGCTTGGTGCGAGAGAATTGGAGAACAAATAAGGACGACTGCGCTGACGAAGCAATTCGATGATTTCCTTGCGACCTGTGGTATATCCGCCCATGGCGCCGCCCAAAGCTTTGCCCAAGGTACCGGTGATGATGTCAATTTTTCCTTTGACGCCACAGTGCTCGGGAACACCCACTCCAGTAGCTCCAATGAATCCAGCTGCATGACACTCGTCGGTCATCACCATGGCATTGTACTGATCGCACAAGGCCACGATTTTGTCCAACTGAGCCACGTAGCCATCCATAGAAAACACACCATCGGTTACCACCAATTTGAAACGGGCACCGGCAGCATCAGCCTCCTTCAACTTGGCTTCCAAGTCAGCCATGTCGTTGTTCTCGTAGCGAAAGCGCATGGCTTTGCACAAACGCACCCCGTCAATGATTGAAGCGTGGTTCAAAGAGTCTGAAATGATGGCATCTTCCGCACCCAACAAGGGCTCAAACACACCGCCATTGGCATCGAAAGCAGCTGCGTATAAAATGGTGTCTTCCGTGCCGTAGAACTCGGCAATCTTGCGCTCCAATTCTTTGTGAATGTCTTGGGTTCCGCAAATGAACCGCACGGAACTCATGCCAAAACCATGACTATCGATGGCTCGCTTGGCTGCTTCCACCACTCTTGGGTGACTGCTCAATCCCAAATAGTTGTTGGCGCAGAAGTTGATCACTTCGCTGCCGTCTTCCAACGTGATAACCGCTCCTTGAGGAGAAGTAATCACGCGCTCGCGCTTGTACAATCCGGCTTCTTCGATGGCTTGCAATTCGGCCGCTAAATGGTCTTTGATGGCTCCGTACATGAAGCAAAAATAATGCATCAATGGCCTAGGAGCGCCAGCACTTCATTCAAGATGTCGCGATTGTTCGCCAAGCGAGGAACTTTGTGCTGTCCACCTAGCTTACCCTTGCTTTTCAACCAAGCTCGAAAAGTACCAGTCGGAGCAAAATGAAGGGTGGGCAACTTCATAGCCAAATCACCCTGTCGCTTAGCCTTGTAATCACCGTTGCGCGCTTGGATTTCACGATCCAAAATGTCTGCAAACTCTTGTGGATCAGGCTCAGTACCTTCAAATTCAACGACCCATTCATGGCCTGGATTTCCTTGATCCATGTACCGAGGAGCAGCCGTGTAATCCTGCATACGTACCCCCAATTGCTGACAAGCTTCAGCCATGGCCGAATCAGCATTTTCAATCACCAGTTCCTCTCCAAAGGCATTGATGAATAACTTCACCCGGCCAGTGATGATAAATGTATAAGGTTTTAGATTTTGGAAAACGACTGTATCACCAAGAGAATAACGCCATAGGCCCGAATTGGTCGTAATCACGACGGCATAAGGAGTTTCGGTCTTGACCTCCCATAAGGGCACCGCCGATTCAGGTCCTTTTGCGGGCTCATAGAATTCATAGAAGACCCCATGATGGGTCATCAATAGCATTTCGGGTTTACCCGCATAGGCCTGAACCCCAAAAAACCCTTCGCTTGCATTGTAGGTCTCCACATAATGCATGTGCTTTTCGGGGAACAGCGATTTGAATTGCTCGCGGTAGGGAGTGAAACTCACCCCACCGTGAATGAACAATTCCATGTTCGGCCAAACCTCGTGCATGTGATTAGCCCCTGTGATTTCCAATATGCGTTGCATCAGAATCAAGGTCCAGGTGGGCACCCCACTCATGCTGGTCACATTGTCTTTGGAAACGGCTTGTGCCATGGCCTCCAATTTCTCTTCCCAGTTCTCCATCAAAGCAATATCCAAATCGGGAGTGCTCTTCCAGTTGGCCCAAGTAGGCAAATGGTTCATCAATACCGCCGATAGGTCACCGTAGTAACTTCGATCTGACAATTGATTCACCTGATGAGAACCGCCCACCAATAATCCTTTTCCTTCAAACAAACGGCTTTCAGGGCAAAAAGAAAGGTACTGGGTCAAAGCCTCGCGTCCACCCATGTAATGGCTATACTCCAAGCTCTCGTAGCTGATGGGAATGTACTTAGCCGAATTGGACGTCGTCCCCGAACTTTTGGCAAACCAGGTGACATCACCTGGCCACAGCAAAAGCTGTTCGCCTTTCATGTTCCTTTCAATATAGGGTTGGAGATCTTCGTACTCCACAATGGGGACCCGCTGCGCAAACTGCGCATACTTCAAGGATTCCTTAATTCCTAGTTTTTGACCGTACTGGGTCAAACTCAATTTGTCACTGAGCTGCTCCAACAACAATACTTGCTGCTCATCTGCTTGCGAAATCAGACTCCACAACTCATCGTGCCGTTGCCGGAAATACCAGGAAATGACCGGTGCAATCACCCGAGCAATTTAACCCTCAATTAGCCCGTCACGCAAACGAACAATGCGTTTTGCATGGGCGGCAATGTCTTCTTCGTGTGTGACCAAGACAATGGTATTGCCCTGTTGGTGGATTTCTTCAAACAAAGCCATGATCTCATGGCTGGTCTTGGTGTCCAAGTTACCCGTAGGCTCGTCAGCCAACAACAAGGACGGGTTATTGACCAATGCACGCGCTACGGCCACTCGTTGGCGTTGTCCTCCCGATAACTCATTGGGACGGTGGTGCATGCGATCTTTCAACCCTACCTGTTCCAAAACTTCTTCGGCACGCGCCAAACGTTCTTTGGACTTCATGCCCGCATAGACCAATGGCAAGGCCACGTTGTCGAGGGCACTCAATCGATTCAATAAGTTAAAGGTCTGGAACACAAAACCAATTTCTTGGTTTCGAACCTGGCTCAAATCCACATCGTTCATGCGGCTTACCTCTTTTCCGTTCAACCAATACTGACCTTGCGATGGGCTGTCTAAGCATCCGATGATGTTCATCAAGGTACTTTTACCCGAACCACTTGGACCCATCAAGGCGGTGTACTCGCCCTTTTCAATTTTCAAATCAATTTCCCGAAGCGCATGTACGACATTGCCACCCAAAGAATACGACTTGCGTATACTTTCTAACGATATCAATGCGCTAGAATTCATTTATTGGCCGTCGATGACTTTGGGCACCCTGAAAAAATCGCTATCAGACTTGGGCGCATTCTTCAAGGCCTGTTCGTGGCTAATCTCTTGAATCACATCATCTTGTCTCAATTCGTTGTGCGTTTCGGTCATGTAAATGAGCGGCTCCACACCTTCTGTATCAACCTGCTTCAAGGCCTCGCACATGGCTAAGATTTTCTCCAAATCTTCGCGCATATTCTCCTTCTCTTCAGCGGTGAATGACAAACGCGCCAAATGCGCCAAAGCTTCTACTTTTTCTGTACTTATGCTCATGTCCAAGCGGGGTAATTTTTGAACGCTCCACTGCGTTCCAACTGTGAATTTATAACCTCGTGCACCTGTTCTGCTAATTTGGGTATATCGTCATTCGACAAACCCTTAGTTGGAATCGGCTTATGAACAATCATGCGCATTCGACCAGGAGCTGCCAACCATTTGAAATTGTTCATCAAACGGTGATTATCTGGCATGGTAACAGGCACTATAGGAATTTGCTTTTCAATCGCTACACGAAAAGCGCCCGGCTTAAAGGGATAAATCAATTTAGGCGTGTAATCGGGAATGCGGCCTTCGGGATAAATCACCAAATTGGCGTCCAAGTCATCCATCTTTTCAGAGGCCTCTATGAACGCTCTATGAGCGTGGCGAATGCTTTCTCTTTTCACCGATACATCAAGAGTCTTGAACCAGATGTTGAACAACGGAACATTGGTCAATTCAATTTTGGCCATGAAAAAGTTGAAGCCCGGCAGCAAAGTACCATTGGTAATGATATCCAAATAAGACGCGTGATTCGGCGCGAATACATAGCGCTGCTTGGGGTCCAGTTTATCTTCGTATCGTACCACCGGGAACATGCATCCCACGATGAGGGTGGTGTAACCCCAAACTTTGCGCAAAAAGGAAGCCAATCGATAGGTGCTCTTATGCTGAAGGGTCAACCAAAACAAGGGATACATCGCCAAGAACAGCAGACAGAAAAAACCCATAGCGTACACCAACCAAACCTTTCCCAGAATGAATTTCAACTTCATGCGGGCACTCCTCTGTTTTGATTTCGCACATACACCAACAAACTCACCACCATACCTAGTGATAGGCACATCATGAATTGAGCCCTGGCAAATGAGCCAATCGACATGTTTTCTTGAAAGTTGGCCTTGGCTTCCTCAACTCGTTGCAAACGATCTTCTTCTGCCATTGCACCGTCTTCTTCTGATTCCACATAAGGGGCAGCAAAATGCTTTTCAATGGCCGCGTGGTTTCGAGTGGTCAAATCCTGAACGATGGCAGGTTGGCCCGTCAAAATGTGTTGGTAGGCACCTACGTTGCAAAGAGCGATTAGGACAGAGACCAACAATGAACCAAACAGGGCCTTACCCAAGTTCATGGGTTTGTCCGAAACCATGGAATACAAACTCTTCATGAACAAATAAACCCCGATGGCAGGAATGACCATATTGGCGATGACAGGAATGGCTGACACCAAGCTACGCTCTCGGTACAAACCATTGAGGTATTGGATCAACAACATGGCTGCGCTCATGGAACCAAAAGCCAACCCATATACAGACACTCGCTTAAACACTGAACAAAAATAACACAGGCGGCCGAGACGGCCGCCTGAATAAACACTCTATAGGTAATTTGGGCCCCTAGGGGGAACTTGTTCGACTAGGAATTGTCCTCGTCTGAATCTCTTTGGTATTCGTCAAAATTATACTCTGGGAGCAAATCAGACTTCACGTGTCCAATGGTCTCGTTCAAAGCATCGGCAAACTTGTGAAAGTCTTCTTTGTAGAGGTGTATCTTGGTTTTGACAAAACTGCCATCATCGAAGCGGCTTCGTTTGCTTTCGGTAATGGTGATGTAGAAATCTTGATTTCGCGTCGCCTTTACGTCAAAGAAATAGGTACGCTTACCGGCCCTAACCCGCTTGGTAAAAACATCGTCTTGATTGTTAGAGAAGTTGCGATTGTCTTCGTTCATTTTGGGTAGTTATTAGGACCTCTATTTCAAGGCTTAACAAATATGCGAAAATATTTCAGAGTTTCAATGACATTTTTCCGACACTACTCCTCTTCAAACTGCCGCTCGTAAAGCTGCCGATACAAACCCGTTTCCTTCAAAAGCGATTCGTGTGTTCCCTTTTGAATAATCGACCCTTCATCCAACACCATTACCTCGTCAGTAAACTGCAGAGGAGCAATTCGATGACTCACAATGATAGCTGTTTTACCCTCTAGGAATTGTTTAAGTTTTTCAATGATTTCGTGTTCAGTTTCAGCATCGACGGCACTCAAGCAATCGTCCAACAAAAACAAGTCAGCCTGTCGCACCAAAGCTCTGGCTAAAGAAACCCGTTGTTTTTGACCTCCCGATAGGGAGACACCCCTTTCGCCCAACACCGTGGCAAGACCACTGGGCCACTGCTCCAGGTCTCGATTCAAATTTGCGATGTCAATGGCGTTCTGCAAACAGGATTCGTCGCAATCGCTTTCGACAGCTCCAAAGCGTATGTTCTCTTCAATGGTTTCAGAAAACAGAAAAACATCTTGAGGCACATAGGCCAAGTGACGTCGAAAATCAACTTTTTGCATGGTGGAACTTGGAATCCCATCCAGACAGACATTCCCGGAAAATTGTGCCCCGCTGTCGGTTCCCAACTGGCCAGCGATCAATTGAATCAAGGTAGATTTTCCAGATCCGGTTCGTCCCGTAATTCCCAAAATCTTGCCCTTCTGTACCTCAAATTCAACTCCATTCAAGGCTGGGTTGGATTTACCAGCGTAAACAAAAGAATCAACCTTGACCGATAGCTTCTGTTCAAATTTGTAAGAAACGCCAGATCCGGTCTCGGGTTCTGCATAATCCAAAAATTCATTGATGCGCTTTTGTGAGGCCGCTGCCTTTTGGACCAAGGCCGTGGTCCAACCCAAGGAGGCTACCGGCCAAATCAACATGTTCAAGTACAAGATGAATTCTGCCATATTTCCAGGAGTGAAGGTGCCTTTTTGAACTTCTAATCCGCCGAGATAGAGAACGAGCAAGGTGCTCAGTCCCATCAGAAATAGCATGAGGGGGAAGAATAAAGCGTTGATTTTGGCCAGTTTCAAATTGCGGCGTTGAAACTCTTGACCTTCTTCCAAGAAGCGTCGATTGAAGGCATTCTCGGCTCCAAAAGACTTGATGACCCGAATTCCTGAAAAGGTCTCCTGGGCAAAAGTGGTCAATACAGACAACTGCTCCTGAATGCGCTTGTTTCCTTGGTTGATCAAGCGGCTAACCTGATAAATGGAAATGCTCAAGATGGGCAGAGGAATCAACACCCAAAGGGTAAGCTCTGCATTCACACGGAGCATTTGATACAAAACCGCCACAAAGGTGAAAAGCACGTTGGCGAAGTACATAATGGCCGGGCCAATGTACATGCGCACGTTGGATACATCTTCACCTATGCGCGACATCAAATCACCTGTGAAGTGCTGTCGGTAAAACCCTTCACCCAGGCGCTGATATTTGGCGTACAATTCATTTTTTAAATCGTACTCTACCCGTCTAGAAACGACCACAAGCGTTTGACGCATGTAATACATAAAGACCCCTTTTGTTGCAGCGGCCAACACCAAGGCTACACCAAATGCCAAGGCAATGTGCCCAATTCGCTCAGGCAAATCACCCAAACCTGCGCCCCGCATCCACTTAGATTGCAACAGGGCATCATCCAAGCCTTGGCGCAAAAACGAGGGAACCAAAACGGCTAATCCATTGGAAAGCACCACAAAGAGTATACCGGCTAGCATGGGCCAGCGGTACTTTTTCAGGTATACATTGAGGGCGAAAAGAGCTTTCAAAACAAGTGATACAAAGGTAAGCCGGAGCCCGGCCTTCTTGGATTAAATTACGGCAGATTTACCGCTTGGACCATCGTACCCATGAGCGTTCGCGATTTCTCTGTTGAAAATGCTCGGAATTTTCCCCTTAGATTTCCACATGCAGTGAATTGTTCATATATTTGCAACCCATTTAGAGATACCATGCATCTGACTGCTGAAAGAAAGAAGGAACTATTTGCCAAGTTTGGTGGTGCCGATACCAATACCGGTAGCACTGAGGCACAAATCGCCATGTTTACCGAGCGCATCAACCACATCAGCGCTCACTTGAAAGGCCAACGCAAAGACAAAAGCGCTGAATTGTCGCTGATTAAGTTGGTTGGTAAGCGTCGCAGCTTGTTGAATTACTTGGCCAAACAAGATATTTTCAAGTACAGAGACTTGATTAAGGAACTCGGATTGCGTAAGTAATCCTTGAACCCATATTTATTGGAGAAAAGCCCCGTTCGCCTACGCGAAACGGGGCTTTTTGCTTAAAAAAACATATCGATATGATGAATATTCAAACCCTTAGCTTCGATTCCGGCGATGGCCGCATGATCGAAATCGAAACCGGCCGCCTTGCCCGTCAGGCTCACGGCAGCTGTGTGATCCGAGTGGGAAGAACCCACTTGTTGGCCACTGTGGTTTCCAACTACGATGCCCGTGAAGGCATTGACTTTTTGCCATTGAGCGTTGACTATCAAGAGAAATTTGCTGCCGTTGGCCGTATACCCGGAAGCTTTTTGCGCCGTGAAGGCCGTTTGAGCGATTACGAGGTATTGATTTCTCGCTTGGTTGACCGCTGCTTGCGCCCCTTGTTCCCTGAAGACTACCACGCTGACACCCAAGTGATGATTCAGCTGATCTCTTCAGATGAGAACATTCTACCTGATACCTATGTTGGTTTGGCTGCCTCTACCGCTTTGATGTTGTCAGACATTCCCTTCTTGGGACCCATTTCTGAAGTTCGCGTAGGTCGCATTGACGGTCAGTTCGTATTGAACCCCACCGCCGAGCAATTGAAAACTTCAGATGTTGACTTGGTTGTCGGTGGTACCGCCAACGATTTGAACATGGTAGAAGGTGAAATGCAAGAATTGTCTGAAGAAGAGTTCTTGGAAGCCTTGAAGTTTGGCCACGAAGCCATCAAGTTGCAGTGTGCACAGCAGTTGGCTTTGTGCGAGCAGTTGGGTGGCCGCAAGCCTGCTCGTGAGTACAACCACGAAGACAACGACCAGGAATTGCGCCAACGCGTCATTGCTGAGACTTCTCCTGCCATTCGCGAGATTGCCCAGAGCGGCAAATCAAAGAAGGAGCGTTCAGACGCATTCAAAGCTGTTTTGAACGAATACTTGACCCAGTTCGACGGAGCTGAAGACAAGGATCGCATGGTTCGTTTGACCAAAAAGTACTTCCACGAAGCGGAGTACAACCAAATGCGCGCCATGATCTTGGAAGAAGGCAAGCGTTTGGACGGTCGCTCCACCACACAGGTTCGCCCCATTTATACCGAAGTTGATGTGGTTCCCGCCGCTCACGGATCTTCTTTGTTCACCCGTGGTGAGACTCAGTCTTTGACCACTGTTACCTTGGGTGGCAAGTTGGATGAGCAGTTGTTGGATGCTCCCATGTATCACGGCCACAGCCGCTTGATGTTGCATTACAACTTCCCCAGCTTCTCTGTAGGTGAGGCCCGCCCAAATCGCGCCCCTGGTCGCCGCGAAATTGGACACGGAAACTTGGCCCTTCGCGGTTTGAAAGCCATGATTCCTTCTGACGTTCCTTACGTGATTCGCATCGTTTCTGACATTTTGGAATCGAATGGTTCATCTTCAATGGCCACGGTTTGTGCCGGTTCTATGGCTTTGATGGATTCAGGTATCAAAATGAACAAGCCTGTTGGCGGTATTGCCATGGGTCTGATCACTGACGAGACTGGCAACTACAAAGTATTGACTGACATCTTGGGTGACGAAGACCACTTGGGTGATATGGACTTCAAAGTAGTAGGAACTACTGAAGGTATCACCGCTTGCCAGATGGATATCAAAATCAACGGTTTGAAGTGGGAAATGGTCGCACAGGCCTTGAAACAAGCTCGCGATGGCCGTTTGCACATCTTGGGTGAAATGGACAAGTCGATCACGGCTCCTGCTAGCGATTTGAAACCCCATACTCCTCGCGTAGAAATGTTGGTGGTTGACAAAGAATTCATCGGTGCCATCATTGGAACTGGCGGAAAGGTCATCCAGGACATCCAGGCACGCACTGAAACCACTATCTCTATCGAAGAGAAGGATGGCAAAGGATACGTGGAGATCTTGTCTAACAACGCTCAGAACATGGAAGCCGCCATCGGCATCATCGAAGGCATCATCGCCGTTCCCGAAGTTGGAACCGTGTACGAAGGTACCGTTCGCAGCATCATGGACTTCGGTGCATTCGTAGAGATCCTGCCCGGTAAAGACGGCTTGTTGCACATCAGCGAAATCACTTGGGAGCGCTTGGGCAGCATGGAAGGCGTGTTCAAAGAAGGCGACAAAATCGAGGTAAAACTCATCGAGGTTGATGCCAAGTCTGGCAAGCTTCGCTTGAGCCGTAAAGCCTTGTTGGAAAAGCCCGAAGGATACGTTGAGCCAGAGCCACGTGAGCGTCGCCCCTCAGGTGACCGTGGTGACCGCCGTGGTGGTGACCGTGACCGTGGACGCGGTGGCGATCGCCGCGGAGGAAACCGCGATCG
>Ga0222714_10001828_pt1 | contig 23549 bp, 18 predicted proteins | sample C33_3DmetaG_FD_165048 | JGI IMG/M metagenome (GOLD analysis project Ga0222714, IMG submission 165048) | Estuarine water microbial communities from San Francisco Bay, California, United States - C33_3D | ecosystem: Environmental > Aquatic > Marine > Unclassified | place: USA: California...
AATCCAGATTTCCTATGAAAAAGATTACAAAAGAGGTTTACCTGAAGTGGTATGAAGACATGCAGTTTTGGAGAAGGTTTGAGGACAAGCTCGCCGCTGTGTATATTCAACAAAAAGTAAGGGGATTCCTGCATTTATACAACGGTCAAGAGGCTGTTTTAGCGGGTTCTTTGCACGCCATGGATCTTGAGCACGATAAAATGATCACTGCCTATAGAAACCACGTGCAGCCGATTGGTATGGGGGTTGATCCCAAAGCAGTCATGGCAGAGCTTTACGGAAAAGTCACAGGAACTTCTAAAGGTATGGGTGGTTCCATGCACATTTTTTCTAAAGAACACGGATTTTACGGAGGACACGGAATCGTAGGGGGGCAAATTCCTCTAGGAGCTGGTATCGCCTTTGCGGATAAGTATTTCGGTCGCAAAGGAGTAACGCTTTGCTACATGGGCGACGGTGCTGTGCGCCAAGGTTCCCTACACGAAACCTTTAACCTGGCCATGTTGTGGAAGCTTCCCGTAGTCTTTATTTGCGAAAACAATGGGTATGCGATGGGTACTTCGGTAGCCAGAACATCGTACACCACCGATATTTGGAAATTAGGATTGGGTTATGAAATGCCCTGTGGACCAGTAGACGGAATGAATCCTGTGGAAGTGGCCAAAGAGGTAGACAAAGCGATTCAACGCGCCAGAAAAGGAGAAGGACCAACCTTCTTGGAGATGAAAACATATCGATATAGAGGTCACTCCATGTCTGATGCCCAACACTACAGAACCAAGGAAGAGGTTGAAGAATACAAAAAAATAGATCCAATCACTCAAGTGTTGGACATCATCAAGAAAAACAAGTACGCTACCGCAGCTGAGATTGAGGCTATTGATTTACGCGTTAAAGATTTGGTCGAGCAGTGCGAGCGTTTTGCTGAAGAATCTCCATACCCACCGGTACAGCAGATGTACGACATGGTGTATGAACAAGAAAACTATCCATTTATTCCTCATAAATTATAGCAGATGGCCGTAGTAATTAATATGCCCCGATTGAGCGATACCATGGAAGAGGGCACTGTAGCCTCTTGGTTGAAAAAAGTGGGGGATACCGTGAAGGAGGGTGATATTTTGGCGGAAATTGAAACCGACAAAGCCACCATGGAATTTGAATCTTTTAACGCAGGGACTCTATTGCACATTGGTATTGAAGCGGGGAAAACCGCCCCTGTAGATGCTCTTTTGGCCATCATTGGTGCGCCAGGAGAAGACATCAGCGCCTACCTTTCAGGAGCCCCAGCAGCTGCACAAGCAGCCTCTGTTCCGGTGGCTGAAACAGCACCACCAACACCTGCAGCAGCTCCTGCAGCGGTACCTCAAGGTGTTCAAGTAATCACCATGCCGCGTCTAAGCGACACCATGGAGGTGGGTACGGTGGCAACCTGGTTAAAAAAAGTAGGGGACTCCGTAAAAGAAGGAGATATGTTGGCTGAGATCGAAACGGACAAAGCCACCATGGAATTTGAATCTTTTTATGCAGGAACCCTTTTGCATATCGGTCTTCAGGCTGGCGAATCCGCCCCTGTGGACAGCGTGCTGGCCATTATAGGACCGCAAGGAACAGATGTATCGGCCTTGCTTTCTGGCGCACCAGCTCCAGTCGTTACCTCGCCCGAGCCAGTGGCCGCTGCAGCACCAGCCACAGCATCAGCTCCAGTAGCGGTAACATCCGCTGCAACAGGTTCTAGAATATTGGCCTCACCCTTGGCCAAGAAAATGGCGGCAGACAAAGGCATTGACCTATCCTTAGTTCAAGGATCTGGCGAGTTTGGAAGAATTATCAAAGCCGATATTGAACGATTTACCCCTGCTGCAGCTGCAGCTCCTCAAGCAAGCGTTTCTGCTGCTCCTTCAGGTGTCGTACACAGTGAGGGTGTGAAAAACTCACAGATGCGCAAGGTAATTGCTAAGCGTTTATCAGCCTCTAAATTTACGGCGCCTCATTACTACTTAACTATTGAGGTGGATATGGAAGAAGCGATGGCTTCAAGAGCCCATATCAATACCATGCCTGACACTAAGGTGTCGTTTAACGATATGGTGTTGAAGGCTACAGCTATGGCGTTGACTAAGCATCCTCAAGTAAATACCAGCTGGCAAGACGAACAAACCATTTATCACCAACATGTTCACATGGGGGTTGCCGTTGCGGTTGAAGATGGATTGGTGGTTCCTGTTATTCCATTTGCTGATCGTTTGGGCTTAACCCAGATCGGTGGGGCGGTTAAAGATTTAGCAGGTAAGGCGCGTTCTAAAAAATTGACTCCACAAGAAATGGAGGGAAGCACCTTTACGGTATCCAACTTGGGTATGTTCGGTATTCAAGAGTTTACCTCGATCATCAACCAACCTAACTCTGCCATACTTTCTGTTGGGGCAATTGTAGAAAAACCTGTGGTTAAAAAAGGTCAAATTGTTGTAGGGCACACCATGAAGTTGACTTTGGCTTGTGACCATAGAACAGTAGATGGAGCGACTGGCGCTCAGTTCTTACAAACCCTACAGACTTATTTGGAACACCCAGTAACCATGCTGGCTTAATAGGTGTTGATATACAGATTAACCGCTCTATATGAGCGGTTTTTTTTTGCTCTTTTCCCAAGCAGAATGCGCTATAATCCTTAATTTTAACCCAACCCTAAATGATATGAGCACCGTCCAACGGATCAAGCAACCCATCGAAGCCGAAATGGAACTTTTCGAAAAGAAGTTTTATGAATCGATGGCTTCTCAGGTGCCCTTACTAAACAGAATTACCTACTATATTGTTACGCGCAAAGGAAAACAGATGAGGCCCATGTTTGTTTTTCTCTGTGCTAAGTTAGCTGGCCAGGGTAAGGTGCAGGACCGTACTTATCGAGGTGCTTCAGTGATTGAACTGATTCATACCGCTAGTTTAGTTCACGACGATGTGGTGGATGACAGCGATAAGCGTCGTGGATTTTTTTCCATCAATGCTGTGTGGAAAAATAAAATAGCGGTATTGGTGGGGGATTATTTGCTCTCCAAAGGCATGTTACTCTGCATAGAGCACAAAGATTTTGATCTACTTGAGTTGATTTCAGTAGCTGTGCGCGAAATGAGCCAGGGAGAACTGCTTCAAATCGAAAAAGCCAAAAAATTAGATATTACAGAAGCTGTTTATCTATCGATTATACGCCAAAAAACCGCTTCGTTAATTACAGCTTGCTGTGCTTTAGGTGCCGCTTCCGTAGGTGCATCAGCTCAAGAAATTCAACGGTTTAGCGATTTTGGTGCGGCGTGTGGGATGGCCTTTCAGATCAAGGATGACCTGTTTGATTACGGCAAGTCTCAAATTGGTAAGCCCACAGGGATCGATATCAAAGAACAAAAAATGACTTTGCCGCTTATATACGCTATGGAACACGCGACTTTAGCGGAACGCAAGTGGATGTTGGGTGTGGTAAAAAAACACAATACCGACCGCAAGAAAGTCAGAGAGCTGATCGCCTGGGTTAAAGAAAAAGGGGGCATGGATTACGCCATGGAGCGCATGCACGCCTACAGAGATGAGGCCTTGTCCTTAATCGCTGATTACCCGGATTCTCCCGCTAAGAAGTCTCTATATGAGATGGTTAACTACGTAGTAGATCGCACCTTGTAGGTTATTTTCCCCGTTAAACGTCTTGTTCACCTCCCTATGAGCGCACGAGTTATCTTGCGTTGTTATGTCTACTCAATATCTTGGTCACTGGGGTGAGGATCTGGCTGCCCGCCATTTATGCGCATGCGGCTACACCTTAGTAACGCGCAACTTTCGGCATCAGCATGCAGAAATTGATTTGATAGTCCGAGGATTTGGTTGGTTGGTATTTGTTGAGGTGCGTACCAGAAAGGGGAATATACTCATCGATCCGTTGAGCAGTGTCACTAAAATGAAGCAAAGACATATAATCAGAGCAGCTAACTTCTATGCGTGTTCGCACAAGATTGACGAGGATTTGAGGTTTGATATTGTCGGAATTTCCTTGGTTGGTACCTCAGTAGCCATAGATCACGTTCAAGATGCCTTTTTGTTTTTCTGATTATATTTGTTTAATTTGTAACAATCAGTTATTTTTACCAAAACTTTAACAATCATGAAAACGATTTCTTCTGTTGTAGAAAATTACATCAAAAAGAAGCCTTTCTTGCAAAGTGCACTTTCTCAAGGGATTATCAATTTAACTTCGCTTTCTCGGTATATCAGACCAGAGATCGAAGAGGCTTTGGGCAAGGATATTCGCAATGGCGCAATCGTTATGGCGCTTAAACGACTTTCCGATGATTTGGAGTTTCGCGCCACCCATAAAATTGTCAAGGTGCTCAAAGAAATCGGAGAGATTACTGTCCGTTCTTCACTTACAGATTTTACTTTTTTAGTTTCTGAGACCATTTTGGAGAACCAGACTGTTTTACTCAAAGAAGTCAATAAGAACAAGGAAGTTTTTTATACGTCCTCTAGAGGGGTAAACGAGCTAAATATTGTGGTGAGCAGTGTTTTGGATCCTGTCATTGAGCAATTATTTGCCGCTGAAAAATGCACCCAAAAAGCCAGTAATTTATCCTCGATTACGGTAAAGCTTCCCTCGGAAAACGTATCCGTACCGGGAATTTACTATTTTATATTTCAGCGATTGGCCTGGGAAGGGATTGTGCTGTATGAAGTGATTTCTACGACTAACGAATTCACCATCATCGTGGATGACCAACATGTTGATGTAGCGTTTAAAACGATCAAAAATCTTAAGGAGCTGTAGCCAAAAGTTGATCGATTGCCCGGTAAGCTTTGGCTACGCTTTTGATCGAATCAAAGACGATCATTAAACGTTTTCCATTGCGGGTGTCTTTTTCTTTAAACACGCAAAGCCCAGGTCTAGCCGCCACCAAGTTTAATAAACTGTGGAATTGATCTGATTGATAAAAAGGAGATTGTGGATCACTGACAAAATAGCACCACATCTTACCTTGCTTCAATACTATTTTTTCAATTCCTAAAGGCATCACCCTGATTTTAAGTGCGACTGATTGCATTAAGGATTTTGCTACGCTGGGCATAGCACCAAAACGATCAATTAATTGATTTTCAAAGGTATTTAGATCGGCCAAGTTTTCCATGGCGGCCAATTCAGCATACATGGCTAGGCGTTCCGTCGTGCTGTTGATATAGTCCTCTGTAAAGCGCAATTCGAGGTCAGTGTCTATTTGTATTTCGCTGATGCCCCAATTTTTCTTGGTTTTTGGCTCATCTTTAAACAGTTCAGCAAAGCTATTTTCCTTGAGCTCTTCAATCGCTTCTTGCATGATTTTTTGATAGGTGTCAAAACCGATATCGTTGATGAAACCACTTTGTTCTCCGCCTAATAAATCCCCCGCACCTCTGATTTCAAGGTCTTTCATGGCGATGTGAAAACCACTGCCCAATGCGGTGAATTGAGTTAAGGCCTCCAGTCTTTTGCGCGCCACCTCAGTCATGGCTATTTCGGGTGGGGTGATGAAATAACAAAAGGCTTTCTTGTTACTTCTGCCCACACGACCCCTCATTTGGTGTAAATCACTCAGACCAAAATTCTGTGCGTTATTGATCAGCATCGTATTGGCGTTGGATACATCTAAACCACTTTCGATGATTGAGGTAGAGACCAGCACATCGTAGTCACCTTGCATAAAAGCGATCATTTGTTCTTCCAGTTGGTGTCCTTCCATTTGACCATGAGCGATAGTGATGCGTGCATCAGGCACCAATCGCTGTATCATTCCCGTCACCTCTTTGATGTTTTCTATGCGGTTGTGGATAAAAAACACCTGTCCGCCACGACTGATTTCATAAGCGACAGCATCGCGAATTTTTCCTTCATCAAATCGAATTAATTCGCTTTCAATAGGGTATCGATTGGGTGGGGGCGTTTGAATTACGGAGAGATCTCTAGCTGCCATCAGACTGAACTGCAAGGTTCTGGGTATAGGGGTAGCTGTTAGTGTGAGCACATCTATATTCTCTTTCAATGACTTCAGCTTATCTTTAACAGATACGCCAAATTTTTGTTCTTCGTCTACGATGAGTAAGCCCAGATCTTTGTACTTGATTTGAGGACCTACAATTAGGTGCGTTCCTATGAGCACGTCGATTTGACCTCTTTCCAGTCGTTCCAGGATATCCTTTTTTTCTTTGGCGCTTCTAAACCTATTTAGGTATTCAATCTCAATGGGCAGATCAGCCATCCGTTGGCTAAATGATTTAAAGTGTTGGTAGGCCAATATGGTCGTGGGCACCAATACGGCCACTTGCTTTCCATTATCTGCAGCTTTAAATGCAGCGCGAATAGCCACCTCTGTTTTTCCAAAACCCACATCACCGCAGATCAGTCGATCCATCGGTCGTTCACTTTCCATATCTTGTTTTACCTCAGCGGTAGCTTTGCTTTGATCTGGCGTGTCTTCGTATAAAAAAGAGGCTTCAAGTTCGTATTGCAGATAGGAGTCTGGGCCGTATTGAAACCCTTTTTTCAGTTTTCTTTTCGCGTAGGTTTGAATCAGGTCAAAGGCGATTTTTTTGACTCGGGCCTTAGTTTTTTCTTTGACCGCTTTCCAGGCAGGTGAGCCCAGTTTATACAGTTTAGGTTCAGCACCTTCCTTTCCGTTATACTTCGATATTTTGTGCAATGCGTGGATGGATACATAGAGGATATCTCGATCTCCATAGATCAGTTTAATCGCCTCCTGCATACGCCCCTCCACTTCAATACGCTGAAGTCCCGCGTATTTCCCTATTCCGTGGTCCATATGGGTCACATAGTCACCAATTTCCCACTTATGGAGCGCGTTTAACGCCTCAGCTGCTTTTTTGGTGTTGTGTGACTTGAGTTTAAATTTATGGTATCGCTCAAAAATTTGGTGATCTGTGTAGAGGACTAAATTTAATTCTGGACTGATAAATCCTTGACTCAACGTCATCACCTCCGCGGTAAATGTGGCTTCTGGATCAATTTGCGCCCATATATCGCGCATCCTATGGGCCTGCTGTTCTGTGGCACAAGCGATTACGGTGTGTAGACCTTCTCCTTGCTTTTGGTGCAAGTCAGCTACCAGGAGATCAAATTTTTTGTGAAAAGCGGGTTGAGGTTTGGTGGACCACAAAAAATCAGGTTTTTTATCCGAGATTTGTCCCACCACATCTATTTGGTCCCAGGAAGACCATTCTTTGATCAGTTGTTCCCCACTGATCAACAAGGTATGTGGCGGAAGTTGTGCTACCCCACGTCCTAAATGACTCGCGTACACCTGTTCGGCCTGTCGGTATAAATCGGATAAATCACGGGCGATCAGGTCTTGATTTTCGGTGATCAGCAAGGTGTGTACCGGCCAATGTTGCAAAAAGGAAACACGCGGTATATCCAGACTTTTATTGTCGATATCCCCCATGATTTCCATGGAGTTTACTTGATTTTTTGACCATTGGGTCTGTAGGTCAAAGGTCCGAATGCTTTCTACTTCATCGCCAAAAAACTCAATGCGGTACGGGTCTTCATGGGCATACGAGAACACATCGATTATCCCACCACGCACGGAAAATGTGCCGGGTTCAGCCACAAAATCCACCCGTTGAAAATGATATTCAAAGAGCGTTTCATTGATAAAGTCCAAGGATACCTTATCTCCAACCGACAGTTTTAATGTCTGATCAGTCATTGATTTTTCTCCGACTACTTGCTCTAATAATGCTGCCGTATAAGTGACCACCACAGGGTGTTTGGTCATTTTTAACTTTTTTAACACCTCTGTTCTCAGCAGTACATTGGCATTGGCGGTATCTTCAATCTGGTACGGTTTCCTGTAGCTCCCTGGATAGTAAAGCACTTGATCTGGGCCCAAAGTCAACTGTAAATCATTGTAGGCATAAGCCGCAGACTCTTGATCGCGAAGCACCCATAGAATAGGTCGGTTTTTTTTGTGAAACAGCTGCCCCAAGACTAAAGCACCCACGGAACCTTCCCATCCAGAAAGGGTCTTTTTGATAGACCCAACCGGCAAATTAGGCTGCGCCAGTGCCTGCTCCATCTCGATTAGGTGGGGGGCATTTTCTAGGTATGTGCGCAACAAAAATTCTGACAAGGATAAAAATTTGCGCAAAGATAGTCCATCTCTATTGGGGGACAAGTAGCCAATGCATTATCTTTGTGGTTTAAAATTTGATTTATGTCGATTGCTCAATTATATCCTTCTGCTTCATCTGAAAACAATGAAAACCTTTACTTGTCTCTTGTGCGAATTGCTCAAGTCGATGGTCAAGTCAGCGAACAAGAACAAGCCTTACTCAACCGAATTGCCCTGCGCATGGGTTGGAACCAAGAGGAACAACTGCGGCTACAAGAACGAGCTAGTTCAGCTGTAGTTACGCCAATAATTGATGCAGAGGAACGCATAGAACGCATGTACGCATTGCTCCGAATGGGTCATATCGATGGAAGAATGGACGATGCTGAGCGCAGTCTGCTTCAGCGTTATGCCATTGCATTAGGATTCCCAACACAAGGCATTGAACAACAGTTGGCCCATTGGTGCAGTTTGTTCAACGGTCAAATATCATTTTCAGACTTTAAACAAGTGTTGCAATAATGACGCTTGTGATTGAATTTGTGAAACTCCGCCGATGAAGCGGAGTTTTTTTTGGCGTCAAATAAATATATTTAACTTTGTGTTTTATTTATAACAATATGTCTTATTCTATCCGACCTGCCGTAGCTCAAGATATGCCTGCTGTTCATGCACTGATCGTGGAGTTGGCTGTTTTTGAGCGTGAACCAGACGCAGTGACCTTGACCCTTGATCAACTCATTGAAGATGGGTTTGGTTCCGAAGCCCCAAGGTTTCACTGTTTTGTGGCAGAGACAGAGGAGGGTATTGCAGGTATGGCTTTGGTGTATCCCAGGTATTCAACCTGGAAGGGTAAATCCCTACATCTAGAGGATTTAATTGTTCAGGAATCTAAACGCGGCTTGGGATTGGGAAGTGCTTTATTGAGCGCTGTAGTACGCTACGGTGCACAACAGGGCGTAGCCCGTATTTCTTGGGAAGTGCTCAGCTGGAACCAATCAGCCATCGATTTTTATGAATCAAAAGGAGCCAAAGTGCTCAGAGACTGGCATGTAGTTCAGCTCAGCACAGAGGGTATTCACTTTTTTCCACATCAATCATGAGGGTATTTAAATTTGGAGGAGCGTCGGTAAAAGATGCTGCTGGTGTGCGCAATGTCGCACATGTATTGAGTGAAATGGGTCACGACCAGACCCTAGTAGTTGTCTCTGCTATGGGAAAGACCACCAATGCTATGGAAGAATTGGTGGGGATATATATGGCCCATCCATACGGTATTACTGGATCTCTTGAGGGGATTCGGCGATACCACATGGACGTGGTTATCGAATTGTTTCCCGATGCCCAACATCCGGTGTATCAAAAAGTGGCCCAACTATTTTTAGAAATCGAAGATTTCTTCAAACGCAACAAGTCTCCCAAATACAATTTTGTGTACGACCAGATCGTCGGATATGGGGAATTGCTTTCTTCCACTATTCTCAGCGAATATCTGATCAGCCAAGGGTTGGCCAATCAATGGGTGGACGTACGCGGATTGATCAAGACCGATAACCACTACCGAGACGCTCAAGTCGATTGGGATCAAACAGCTGAAGCAGTAAGCACTAAGCTCACCAAGGGCCCATTCTACATCACCCAAGGATTTTTAGGGTCGGATGAAAATCATTTTACCACTACGTTAGGTCGGGAAGGTTCAGATTATACGGCAGCTATATTGGCCTATTGTATGGACGCTGAGTCAGTAACCATTTGGAAAGACGTACCCGGCGTACTCAATGCAGATCCCAGATATTTTGATAACGCGGAACTTTTGCACCACATATCCTACAGAGAAGCTATTGAACTTGCTTTTTACGGCGCATCAGTGATTCACCCAAAAACACTTCAACCACTTCAAGGAAAGCTGATCCCCTTGCACGTGAAGTCATTTATTGATCCCCACGCTCCAGGTACTACAGTTTCAGAAGGGGAGGGGATTACGCCTATGGTGCCTTGCTTCATTGTAAAGAAAGAACAGGTCCTGCTCAAACTATTTTCCCGGGATTTCTCTTTTATTGTGGAAAACTCCATGAGTGAACTCTTTAGACTTTTTCACCAATACAACATCAAAGTAGAGCTGATTCAAAACTCAGCCATCAGTTTCTCGGTATGTGTAGACAACCGCTTTAAGCGTTTAGAAGAATTGCTAGAAGTACTGGAGCAAAAATATAAGGTAACCGCTGTATTTGATGTGTCCTTGTATACGGTGCGTCATTTTGATGAGCCCTCCATTTTGGCACTTCAGAAAGATAAAGAGATTCTTTTGGAGCAGCGAGGTAAAGAGACAGTACAGTTAGTGGTAGCTTAACATAAGTGCCCTTTCCTTTTGTATCTTTGTGTCTAAATTTCGAGAGTCATGAGTTTGGTCAGTGCAAAAGAAATGGCGCAAGCCAGTGGACTTTCCCGTTGGGGTTGGCTGGGACAATTGGCCGGATGGGTGCTGATAAAAATCACCAGAATTTCTGCATTAAACCGCTTTTATGACGCCCACAAGCATCTAGATGGTCCAGCCTTTATGCAAGCGGTCATGGATTACTTCGAAATTGACGTGCGCTGGCCGGAGCAGGAACTAAAACGTTTTCCCAAAACAGGTCCATTTGTCGTGGTATCCAATCACCCCCTAGGTGGGATTGACGGAATTTTACTTTTGTTGTTGGTAGGCAGTCAGCGGTCTGATTTTAAAGTGATGGCCAATTTTTTGTTGTCTAGAATCACCCCATTGGCCCCGTATATTTTTCCGGTTAATCCATTTGAGGATCACAAAGAGGCGTCAAGCAGTTTGCACGGGTTTAAACAAGCCTTGGCACATCTGGCAGAAGGAGGGGTTTTGGGTATTTTTCCCGCTGGCGAAGTGGCCACCACAAGAGCGGGAAATAAATCGATAGACCAACCCTGGCACATTCCCGCATTAAAGTTGATCAGAAAAGCTGGAGTCCCAGTCGTTCCTGTCTATTTTCATGCCAAAAACAGCACGTTCTTTTACAGAATTGCCCGATTGGGTCCTGCATTTCGCACTGCTGCTTTGGTATCGGAGATGTTTACACAGCGTTTTCGAAAAATTTCCATACGTATCGGAAAGCCTATTTCGGTAGCTCAACAAGAAGAAGAAACGACTATCGAGGAGTACGGAGCGCTGTTGCGACTGAAAACCGAAATGCTCTCCAAGGTATACGAGCGCAGACGCCTCACGTTGCCCAGTACGATTCAATTGCCTAAAATACCCAGAAAAATAGTAGAGGCTCAAGATCCTGAGTTATTGGCCCGTGAAATAGCTGTCCTCCAGCAGCTGGGCAAATCCCTTTTAAAAAGCAAGAATTACGAAGTATTCCTGGCGCAAGCCCCTCAGATGCCCGGACTGTTACAAGAAATCGGTCGTCAGCGAGAACTGACTTTTAGGGCCATTGGAGAGGGGACCAACAAATCGATTGACTTGGATACCTACGACACCTATTACCACCATCTGTTTTTGTGGGACCATGATGGAGCCTGTGTTGTAGGCGCCTACCGCATGGGTTTTGGCCAAGAGATTTTCCCGGCCAAAGGGATTGAAGGGTTCTACGTCCAAGATCTGTTCCGCATGGAGCCAGAGCTGTACCCGATGATGCAGCGCACCATGGAGATGGGTAGGGCCTATATTGTCTCGGAATATCAGCAAAAACCCATGCCGCTTTTTCTTTTGTGGAAAGGGATCATACACACCACCCTTCGCTATCCCAATCACGACTTTTTGATGGGTGGCGTTAGTATCAGCAATCAGTTTTCAAATTTCTCTAAATCTTTGATGATTGAATTTATGAAATCTCACTATTGGGATCCGTACATCGCCCAATACATCCACCCCAAAAAGGAGTTTAAGGTAAAGCTTAAGGATGCGGACAAAGAGTTTGTTTTTGACGAAACACAAGCCGATCTGAATAAATTTGATCGTTTGATTGAGGAAGTTGAACCGGGTAGTCTCAGGCTTCCGGTCTTGATCAAAAAATACATCAAGCAAAACGCTAAAGTAGTGGCGTTTAATGTGGATCCATTGTTTAACAATGCCATTGATGGTTTGATGTACATCAAAATTTCAGAAATACCTGAAGAAACAGTGCGTCCCGTGATGGAGGAGTTTCAAAAAGAAATTGAGCGGGGCAACACCCATTAAATCAGGGAGAATTTTTTTCCCAAGCGGCCACCTTGTCGACGATGGTTTGTGCGAGTTTGACATGGCTTTCAGCACTCCAGCCACCCACATGTGGTGAGAGCAGTACCTTGGGGTGATGAACTAAGCGCACTAGGGTAGGGTGCGGATTTGGGCCCTGAAATAAACCTTCAAAACTACTGGGTTCAAACTCTAAAACATCTAGAGCCGCACCCAGAATCTGGCCTCTATCCAGGGCATCTAGCACGGCGTGGGTATCCACTGTTTTTCCGCGACCTGTATTGATCAGCCAAAAAGGCTTGGTGATTTGATCGATCCGCTGGGCATTGAGCCAGTGGTCAGTGTCTTGGGCTTGCGGCAAATGCAAACTCAATACATCTACCTGTTCTAAAAATTCAGCTAAAGGAATTTGTTCCGCCCAAGAGTCTGTCAGACCTGGTTTGATATCGGTGCAGATCACCCGGCAGCCAAATCCGCTTAATACCTGGGCAAAAGCGTGACCCATCACTCCATAACCCACAATTCCTATTGTTTTGCCGGCAATTTCAAACCCGCGATGTCCCTCGCGATCCCATATACCTGCTCGCACGCTTCGGTCAGCAGCGCACAGTTTGTTGGTCATCGACAGCAACATGCCCAATGCGTGTTCCGCTACGGCACCTCTGTTGCCTTCTGGGGCTGCAATCACCGCCACTCCTTTGCTTTGGGCATAGGCGACATCAATGTTTTCGAGTCCAGCCCCAACACGACCTATCCATTTAAGTCCCGTAGCACGATCGATAAATGATCGGTTAATCGAAAAACGTGAACGAACGACTAGCCCAGTATATCCAGGCCATTGCTGAAGAATTTCCTCGGAAGAACTCGTGTAATCAAAGGTGTTTTCGTAGCCCAGCTGACTTAATCCACGGGCCAAAACCTCGTGATTGCTATCGATATGCAGGACGCTTTTCATCAAATACCCAAAATCAATTTGGCGATACTGAAGTAGATCAAGATGCCAAAAATGTCGTTTGATGTCGTGATAAATGGCCCGGTTGCAATCGCCGGGTCAACCCCTCTTTTGTGAAGAAATATAGGGATAAATGTACCGATAATTCCGGCAAACAAGGTCACGGAAACCAAGGATAAGGAGATGGCCATAGAGGTAAGTATATTGCCTTTCCAGACCCAGGTCACCAAAAGCAATAATCCGCCGAGTAATGATCCATTGAGCAGAGAAAGCATCACTTCTTTTAGCAAACGTTGACTCATAGTGCCTCTAAGGCCCTCTGAGGCAAGTGCCTGAACCACAATGGCGCTGGATTGCACACCCACATTTCCAGCCATAGCTGCGATGAGTGGGCTAAAGAAGAACAGCATGGCGTGGTCTTTCATCAAGGATTCAAACCCACCCATGATGGCTGCAGCCCCAATCCCGCCTAAAAGACCTAAAAACAACCAGGGAATTCGGGCTTTGGTCAAATCCAAAATATTGTCATCTGCTTCAACGTCTGAGGAAAGACCTGCAGCGAGTTGGTAGTCTTTTTCTGCTTCCTCTCGAATAACATCCACGATGTCATCAATAGTAATTCGGCCCACCAATCGATGTGCTTCATCGACTACCGGAATAGCCTCCAAGTCATACTTGGACATGATACGCGCTACCCCTTCAGGAGTTTCGTTGACATGCACAAAATCAACCTTGGGGATATAAATTTCGGCAATGTGAGTTTTTGTCGAGGTGGTTAGTAGATCTTTCAACGACAACCGACCCTTGAGTACATCGTGGTCGTCTACCACATAAATAGAGTGAACCCGGGTCACGTGTTCTGCTTGCACACGCATTTCGCGGACGCATTTCGCTACCGTCCAATTTTCATTGACTTTAACCAACTCTTTGGCCATCAATCCACCAGCAGAATCCTCATCGTAGCGCAGTAGGTCGACAATATCTTGTGCGTGTTCCTTGTCATCCAAGCTTTGGATGACCTGCTGTACCATTTCCTGAGGTAGATCAGCGATCATGTCGGCGGCGTCATCTGTGTCTAGCTCATTGATCTCACTGGCAATTTCTTGTGCGCTGAGATTAGACAAAATAGACTCCCTGAGGTATTCATCCAATTCAGTCAGGATGTCGGAAGTTTTTTCTGAATCCAGGAGTTTGATCAGGTAGGTCGCTTCTTCAACACTAAGCTCATCGATGATTTCGGCTATGTCGGCAAAGTGGTAATCTTCGAAGAGTGCCACCAAAGCATCACCTTGCTGGGCTTCGATGAGTCCTTGTATTTGCTCGATGAGCGCTTCGGTGAGTTTAAATGTGGCCATGGTCTAATAACTGTGTCAATGCGACAAATTCTGAGACCCCCAACTGTTCTGGGCGTTGGTCAAAGATAGCATCTTTAGGTAAAAACCCATCAGGAAAACAGGGTTTTAGGCTGTTGCGCAAAGTTTTTCTGCGCTGGTTAAAGGCAGTTTTAACCACCAGGAAAAACTTTTTCTCATCACAACCCAGATTCATTGATGATTTTCTTTGGAGCAATAACACCCCAGAGTCTACTTTGGGCGGTGGCGAAAACACCCCGGGAGGCACGGTAAATAAGTAAGTAGCTTCGTAAAACGCCTGGGTCAGTACAGATAAGATACCGTAGACTTTACTCCCCGGTGCAGCGCATATTCTTTGGGCTACTTCCTTCTGAAACATACCAGAAAACTCGGGGATTTGCTCCCGAAAGGCCAATAGTTTGAAGACGATTTGGGTGGAAATGTTGTAGGGGAAGTTTCCGGTAATATTAAAGGGTTGACCGCCAAACCAGTCTTGTATATCTGCTTTTAAAAAATCGCCGTAGACCACGCGAAGTTGCGCTTCTGGATGCATGAGTTGGGCCTGAACTGGCGCCCACTGTTCATTGAGGTAGTCGATCGATTCGCGATCAATGTCTAGAGCGACTAGATCTATGGGTTTTTCTAATAAAAATTGGGTGAGCACACCTGTTCCAGGTCCTATTTCTAAGACTCTATAGGTGTCTTTAAGGGTCAGGGTTTGAGCGATCCGTTTGGCCGTATCTAGGTCATGAAGAAAGTGTTGGCCTAGGTGTTTTTTAGCCTGAACGGGTCCTTTCATCCTGCTAAATTTTGAGGTTCTAGCACGGTGGCAAATCGCATGACTCCCGCACCAAATTCGCGGTGAAGTAAGGCGTCAATTTTTGGTGCACATACATGGATAAAGGCTTCTAGCTGTTCTGAGCCGGAGAAATGAATTTGAAAAGCAAAGGTTTGCGTATCCCCTTCATCGGTTAATACCACTCGGTAAAGGGCAGGCGAAACAGCCCCTGTATAGGGGCTTACCTCGGGAACCAAGACTGAATTCATCCAAGTTTTCCAGGAGTCGATGAGCTGGTTTTCTACCTGTAATGTGAGGTTGTAAATCATGAAATCAGGTCAAATCCAGTATACGGCACTAACACATCGGGTACGCGAATTCCTTCAGGTGTCTGGTAATTCTCTAAAATACCTGCGAGCACTCGGGGTAAAGCCAAGGCGCTTCCGTTCAAGGTGTGGCAAAGTTGATTTTTTCCTGTTTCGTCTTTGAACCTCAGTTTAAGTCTATTGGCTTGGAAGGTTTCAAAATTGGACACAGAAGAGATCTCTAACCAACGTTCTTGGGCGGTGGAGTATAGTTCAAAGTCGTAGGTGAGCGCTGAGGTGAATCCCATATCGCCACCACACAGTTTAAGGATGCGGTACGGAAGTTGCAGGGCGTCCAATATTTTTTTGACGTGATCCACCATTTCCTCTAGTGCCTGATAGGAACGCTCGGGATGTTCTACCCGAACAATTTCCACTTTATCAAATTGGTGGAGTCGATTTAAACCGCGTACGTGAGCTCCATAGCTGCCCGCCTCTCGTCTAAAACAGGGAGTGTAGGCTGTGTAGGCTATAGGTAATTGGTTTTGCGCCAACAACACATCTCTGAATAGGTTGGTTACAGGTACTTCTGCTGTAGGGATCAGATAAAGATCATCCACACCTACATGGTACATCTGACCTTCTTTGTCCGGGAGCTGTCCTGTGCCATAGCCGGAGGCTTCGTTGACCAAATGCGGAGGTTGAATTTCCGTATACCCCGCCTCCGTATTAAAGTCGAGGAAGAATTGAATGAGGGCGCGCTGCAAGCGCGCACCCTTGCCCTTGTATACGGGGAATCCTGCTCCAGCAATTTTCACCCCTAGTTCAAAATCGATCAAGTCGTATTTTTTGGCCAGGTCCCAATGCGGCAGGGCGTCTTGATGCAATTGCGGTATACTACCTGCTTCAAAGACGGTCTCATTGTCTTCAGCGCTTTTGCCCTGGGGAACACTTTGGTGGGGCGTGTTGGGCAGCAGGTATAATTTTTCTTGAAGAGCTAGAGCACAGGCATCCATCTCTTGTTGGATCTGTTTGTTGAGGTCTTTGAGTTGAGCCGTTTCTGATTTAAGTGCTTCGGCTTCTGGGGCTTTTCCGCTTTGAAACAGCTGACCGATGGATTTGGCGAGTTGGTTGGCTCGGGCTGCGTTCTGGTCGAGCTCAGTTTGCAGCGCTCTTCTGCGTTCGTCCAAGGCCAATACCTCCTCGATTAAAGGAGCAGCCTCCAAGTTTCTTTTTGCCAGAGCGGCAACCACCGCCTGTGGATCATTTTTTAGTTGTTGAAGTAACAGCATAACAGCAATACAATAGGGCCACAAAGGTACATTTTATGCCCATAATCAACACTTATGGGACTCATTTATCCGACAGAGCCATGCTGAATAAGTGCTAGGGCGTGTTTTTTATCTTTCATCAATTGAGATTTTAAGGAATCTACGTGGTCAAATTTTTGTTCGTCTCGAAGTCTTTCCTCAAAGTGCAGGGTGATTTCTTGACCGTACAGATCCTGTTCTAGGTCGAATATGTGCGCCTCAATATGTTGCTGAAACCCATCTACGGTAGGGTTGGTGCCTATGTTGGCCATGGCCCATTTGCGCTGATTCTGCCAGGTGACCTGAACCAAATAGACCCCATGGGCCGGAATAATTTTTAATGGATCGGTTATGGCTAGGTTGGCCGTGGGGAAGCCCAGTGTGCGTCCCAATTTTTTTCCAGGAATCACCAGGGCCGTCAAAGGGTAGGGGTATCCCAAGGCGCGTTTTGCCTGAGCGACAAGACCTTTTTTGAGGTCAGCCCTAATCTGACTCGAGCTGATAGGAACTCCATCTCTAGTTTGTGCTTCGATTTGTACCACTTCAATCCCAAATTCAGGCCCCCAAGAGGTAAGCTCGTCATAACCGGCTTGTCCACCGACACCAAACCGATGATCGTATCCCACCAAAATTAATTTAGCCTTCAGCTCGCCGACTAATACTTGTTTCACATAATTATGGGCAGGCATTTGCGCAAGTGCTTTAGTAAATGGATACAGCACTAAATGAGACAGCCCTAAGGCTGATAGATGTGCTGATTTTTCTTGCTGGGTGTGCAAGAGCTCCACTGGCTGCCCCCCTTGAAGCACCGTTCTTGGATGTGGATCAAAGCTGATTACGGTGGGGCTTAGGCCCCGTTCCCGAGCGAGGTGAATTAATTGACTGATCACCGCTACATGCCCCAGGTGCACTCCGTCAAAGCTCCCCATCGTAATGGCTGTTGCTTCTTCTGGGCCCCAGAGCGGAATGTCTTTTGTGGTAGTCAAGTTTTTGGGAAAGTGAATTTTTGTAAATTTAGCCAGATAATTAACCCTGGATGCGAACAAAATTAAGGTTCCTTTTTTCAATTTCCCTCTTTTTTTTCGCCTTTATGGCCTGGGCCCAAACTCCCTGGCAGCAAGTTGAAGCCTCCAATGCTGCGGAGTTACAACTCGCTCAATCTCCCGAAGCGATTTTGGGCTGGTGGTCATGGTCTGGGGTTGGTAAGGAAGTGTCCGCCAAAAAAACAGCCCAGGATATATGGTATTTACCGGATGCTCAGGGTGAGGTGATTGCCTGGGAGGTTGTTCCCTTTGATGCCTTGAGCGAGGAATTGCGCGACCAATTCCCTGAGTTGAGAAGTTTTCAAGCCCAACACCCTACTAAAGCTGATCAATACTTGTGGTTTAGCCAGGGTCCCCAGGGAATTCACGCTTCGATTTGGGACGGTAAAGCACAAGAGTATGTGTTTATGGACCCAGTGAAAGGGACAGGGAAACACCTCCAATACACCGCCAAATATCAGGCGCCAGACCCATCTTTTTATTGTGGCACTCCCGAAATATCCGCATCACTCAGCGCTAAAAATACCCCATCCACGGCTGCGGGAACTCCGGTAAATCTCCGCACTTTTCGCTTGGTGGTTGCCGCTTCAGGAGAGTATACCACTTACCACGGGGGAACGGTAGCTGGCGCTTTGGAAGCGATCAACGCCACCTTGACCCGAGTCAACATGGTCTTTGTGCGCGACTTAGGGCTAAAGCTGGAGCTGATTGAACAAACCACTCAGGTTATTTATACAGACGCCACCTTGGACCCGTTTGGCAATGGTGATTTAAATGAGGAAATTGATGCCACATTACGCACAGTAATCGGCCCAACACTGTACGATTTGGGACACCTTTTTCATCAAGGATCCAACAACGGCAATGCGGGATATATTGGATCTCTGTGCCAAGACAGCAAAAAAGGAGCAGCGTTTACCTCTGGAGCTAATCCTGAGGGTGAACGTTTTGACATTGACTATGTGGCTCACGAAATAGGTCATCAATTGGGGGCCAACCACAGTTTTGCCTATGAATCAGAAGGTACCATAGCCCAAGTAGAGCCGGGTAGTGGTACGACGATCATGAGTTACGCTGGATTGGTAGGAACGAACAATGTGGCGTTTTCGTCTTCGGATTATTTCCACGGAATATCGATGATCCAAATCACTAATTATCTCAGCACCCAAGCATGTGGTGTTTCTTCAGCTACACCCAATACCGCACCTGAAATCACCCAAATTGCCGAGCGCATACTGGTGCCCAAGGCAACTCCCTTTGTTTTAAAAGGATCTGCTGTAGATTTGGAGAGCCCTTCGGTAACCTATAATTGGGAGCAAGTCGATACGGGTTTGATGGGTGTAGACCAGTTTGGGCCTGAAAACCTTAGCGGCCCTGCCTTTAGGTCTTTTCCTTCACAGCCCATAGGTACTCGTTATTTTCCGGCGCTTTCTGCCATTGCCCAAGGGCGATTGCTCAACGAAACTCCTTCAGTTTCCTTTGGTTGGGAGACTTTATCTTCGCTCCCCAGAAAGTACCAGTTTTTATTGACGGTACGGGATAATCATCCGGTATCTGGAGGCGTCGAACAAGGATTAACCGAGGTAGTTGTCGACCCCAATTCGGGTCCTTTTGTGGTTCAGACCCCATCCAGTAATGTGGTGTATCAGTCTGGAGCTGTAGCCGAGATTCTTTGGGCGGTAGCCGGAACTGATCGCGGAACGATGCAGGAATCCAAAGTATCTATTTGGTTATCCACCAATGGAGGGATGAGTTTTCCGACCCTATTGGCCCATGCAGTTCCCAATAATGGCGCCTCATTTGTTGTGCTTCCACTGGTGAATACCGCTCAGGCCAGAATCATGGTGGCTGCTGTAGACGGAGCATTTTTTTCGGTAAGCCCCGTCTCGTTTACCATTCAGCCTCAGTCATTTGTTTTGCAACCCACTCAGCTCGATGTGTCAACCTGCACAGGGGGTACCATGACCTTATACACTTCCTTGACCCGAGATACAGGCTTTAGTGATCCAATTGAGTTGTCCGTGGAAGGATCTGTGCCTGGATTAGGACTTAATTTATCGGCCAGCCAACTTACTGGAGATCAATCAGCCGTGCAGCTTGAAGTAACTACAGCACCTAACTTAACCTCAGGCACATATACAGTAACCCTCAGGGCAAGTGCGGGATCTCGAGTACAGACGCTTCCCTACCGAATTCGTGTATACAATGGCGAGTGGACGCCTGTGGTGGCCAATAGCCCCCAAAATCAAGCCGTAGAACAAGACACTCAAGTAAATTTGACCTGGACTCCCTTGGCCAATGCTTCTGGTTACCAGGTGCGCTGGTCCAAACAAGCGGATGGCGCTCAACCTTTGGGTACTACCATCACGTATTCTTCGGGAACCACATTGCCTGACTTGGATCCAGACACCACCTACTACTGGCAGATACAGCCATTCAACGCGTGTAGCCAAGGTGAATTTGGATCGATTTATTCATTCACCACTAGAGCGGCAACGTGTATCGTGGAACAAGGGGTTGGACTGCCTAAAACGATTGCCACAGCACAGGCCAACACCCAAAGTGTTTCCACTGCGTTCGATATAGACCTGCCCATCGAGTCGCTTAAGGTCATCGTGGCGATTAACCACACCTGGCTGTCGGATTTAGTACTCACATTGATCAGTCCTGCCGGTGTGCGCCTTCCGTTGGTATCTAATCCTTGTGATGATGGCCGAAATATGTCTGTTGTGTTTGCTGACGACGGTAATCCGTTGACGTGTAATTCAACAATGCCAGCATTGACCGGAACGATCATGCCCCAGTCGCCGCTCTCCATTTTTAGAGGTACATCGCTTAAGGGTACCTGGGTCCTTGAAGTGGAAGATCAATATCCTCAAGATGGGGGGAGCATTAGTTCATTTTCTATAGAAGCCTGTGTTTTGGGTGCCATAAGGCCAGATGCTGACCGGGATGGAGTTTTTGACGACGGAGACGATTTGTGTCTAGGCACACCGCTAGGGGCTGAAGTCAACAGTCAAGGATGTCCGGTGTACCGCCTTCCAGCCAACCATTATAGTTTGACCACCAAAACCCAGTCCTGTGTGGATGTTGCGGATGGTCGTGTGTTGATTCAGGCCAGGTCTGTCTTGCCGTATAACGCCCAATTATATCGCGAAAATAACCTGGTTAAAGAGGTGTCGTTCACCAGTCAATACGCTTTTGAGTCGTTAGCTCAAGGTACCTATACCTTGTGTATTTGGGCCGTAAATGGGGAGATCACCTATGAGCAGCAATGTTTTCTGGTAGTTATCGGGGCGCCTCAGCCACTCAGCGTACTCACGGCTGCTTCTGTTGATGGAACCCTTTGGCAAGTGGCGCTTTCGGGAGCTGAGCGCTATTTTGTCACCCTGAATGGTCAAGAATTTACCGCAGAAAGCGCACAGCAATCATGGCCTTTTAAGCCTGGGGTGAACACGCTAAAAATAGCCACCGACCTACCGTGTCAAGGCGTATTTGCCCAAGAGTGGTATTACAGTTCAGACCCAGTGTTGCATCCCAATCCAGCGGAAAACCACCTAAATATTTACGCGCCCCAACTCCCCAAAGTTAAGCGCCTTTGGAGGATATTAGACCTGTCAGGAACACTTATAGATCAGGGAGTTTGGAACCCTGAAACCGACCCAGAATCACGCTCTATTCCAGTGGCTGGATATTCCAAGGGCCTTTATGTACTCGAGCTAATCATCGCAGATCAAAAACAAAGCTATAAATGGATCAAAAAGTAACGTTTTGGGCCTGGTGCCTGGCCGCTGTTTTGGTGGTGTCTTGTACCCAAGAACCCAGTCCGCCAGGACCTGTTTCTCTATTGACTCCAGCGGTGGATGAATCTTGCGCGAGTGGACCTCTACTGCCAGACGGTACGCGCTCGGTGTCTTTTTCTTGGACACCTTCAGACCATACAGATACATACACTGTTTCTGTCCTCCAAATCGATAACACCCAAATCCGTTCCGAGGTGGTGAGTCAGACGACTACGGTGTTTAATTTACCCACCTACAAAGCGTACTCTTGGCAAGTAATTGCCTCCAACAAGGAGGTAACCGAGACCTCGCTCAGTGAACGCAGGTTTTTCTTTGTCGCGGGTACCTTAACTGCGGGGGTGCCTCAAACGCCAGCGGCCTTGCAGCCTACTCCAGGCAGTCGATTTGCCAGACCCTCCTCGGGTCAAGTGTTGCTCTCTTGGCAGAGCGCTGATGCGGATGGTGATTTATCTAGGTATACCTTGTACATGGACACCCAGCCTGTTCCGTTACAAGAAGTGGTGCTGACTGGTCCTTTGGCCAACACGTATCAGCTCGCGGTGACGCCCCAAACCACGTATTACTGGCAAGTAAAGGTGGAAGATGCCCAGGGTAATACGGCCCTGTCTCCTGTTTTTGACTTTAAGGTATTGGATTAAACGCCCGGTTCCGGCATAGGTCCATTAAATCGGTTCATCGCTCTGCTAGACCCTTCAAGGGCCCATGTTTTAATCGCCTCAACGGCGTTGTCCATGCGTATAGCTAAGCCGATTTGTTCATGAGCTGTCCACTGTCCAAGCACGTAGTCCACTTGTTTTCCTGCGCCAAACTCAGCGCCTACTCCAAACCTAAATCGATCGTATTGCGCTGTGTTCAGTGTTTCTTGAATATGGCGCAGTCCATTGTGGCCTCCGTGGGTTCCGCTGGCCTTGATGCGAAACGTGCCAAATGGAAGGTGTATGTCATCGGTGATGACCAGCACCTGTTCCAAGGGGATTTTTTCCTGTTGCATCCAGTAGTTGACTGATTTCCCGCTGAGGTTCATGTAGGTATTTGGTTTGAGCACCACGATGGATTGGCCTTTGAGTTTTGTCCAAGCGACACTGCCCAGTTTTTGGGATTCGAAGCTGCCGCCCAAATCCTGTACCAGTTGATCCGCTACCCTAAATCCGATGTTGTGTCGGGTTTCTGCGTATTCGGGGCCTATGTTCCCCAGTCCGACCACTAAAAATTTCTTCATACAGCTAATGACTCGCGTAAAAGTAAAAAAAAAGCGCCTGAGGAGTTCCCCAGGCGCTTAAAATGAATCGGATTTGATTATTCCGCCGCAGCTTCTGCAGACTCAGCAGCTGGAGCTTCTTCAGCGCCTTCTTCTTCCTCATCCTCATCGTCAGCTCCGCCTTTACCAGAAGTTCTGGAAGCTTTCACTTGAACGATGATGTTGGATGCAGGGTGCATGATGGTGTAGTCGTCAGACAGTAGGCTGCCTACAGAAATGTTTCCACCAATTTTCAATTTAGAAATATCTACATTGAAGAAATCTGGAAGTTTTCCTGGAAGCGCTTTGATGGTCAAGCGACGGATTCTGAAATCCAAACGTCCACCGCTGCGTACCCCTGGAGAGTTCCCCACCAATTGAACAGGGATCTTCATGGTTACAGGCTTGTCTTCGAATAATTGGTAGAAATCTACGTGTA
>Ga0222714_10001829_pt1 | contig 23545 bp, 20 predicted proteins | sample C33_3DmetaG_FD_165048 | JGI IMG/M metagenome (GOLD analysis project Ga0222714, IMG submission 165048) | Estuarine water microbial communities from San Francisco Bay, California, United States - C33_3D | ecosystem: Environmental > Aquatic > Marine > Unclassified | place: USA: California...
AGAAGTTCCAGACGATCCACTTGAGCCAGAAGTTCCAGACGATCCGCTAGAACCAGAAGTTCCAGACGATCCGCTAGAACCAGAAGTTCCGCTGGTTCCACTAGAGCCAGAAGTTCCAGACGATCCGCTAGAACCAGAAGTTCCAGACGATCCACTTGATCCAGAAGTTCCTCCTGATCCAGAACTTCCAAATTGTCCAGCTAATGTAAAACTAATATATACATCATCATTATTACTAAAATTAGTACCAGAAATTAAATTAGATATAACAATTGAATTCCAACCTCCAGCTCCTCCAGCTTGTTCAGTAACAGTAGAAAATTCAAATAAATAAAAATTAGAAGAATTTACGCTTTGTTGTATTTTTATATATCCTCTTCTAACTGGCGATCCATAACTAGATAAAGAAGCAAAAAAACTAGCTAAATTATTTGCTGGCGTAGATCCATCTGTATTGGCGATATAAAGAGCAGTCGAACTGCCCATCACGCCATTGTTTAAACGTAAATAACCATCTCCAGGATCTGCGGCAGTTGTTGTGGTACTATATTTATAGAAAAAAGTATTTGCTGCATTGTATCCATCGCGCCCACTTGAACCAGATGTACCAGAAGAACCGCTTTTTAGCTTAAAACTGGAATAACTCATGTTATATATAACTACACTTTTTTTTAAAAAAGTAGATTAATTATATTAAGCCCAGACTAGAGTAGTTCCATTATATTTTAAATAGGTATTAGGAGTTGAAGGAGATGGTAACGCTTCTACTATACCATTATTAATAACCAAAATAGTTATTCCTGTAGAATTAGTAATAATATTATTAATTTCTAAACTACCACTGATTTTTGCATTTCCATTGTCATCAATAGAAAATAAATCATTATTAGTGCCAGAAGTGACCGCAAATACGTTTTCATTATAATTAACTGCCGCTCCACAAGCATTTCCAGATAATAAACTTGGATATTCAACTGCCGCACTGAGTATTTCTACTCCTCTATAACTTAATACGTTTGCAGTAGTCGATGTTAATCCAAATAATATTGGTCTAGAAATTTGACCATCTGTTGTAGGTTCATTCGGCGTAAAAACTCCAGCAATATCTGGAGATAAGAAATAAACTTCTCCAAAAGTTAATCCACTTAATCCAGTTATCCTACCATTAAAAACTAAACTAAAAGTATTTGCAGTTGTTTCTTGAACGATTCCAACCACTTCGGCGTTTTGCCCATTATCTGCTTGAGCTTTATACCAAGATCCAGTTTCATATCTTAATATATCTCCAGTATTAAAACCATGACTAGGATATGTAAAAGACTGTAATAATGCATCACCATTTAAAACATCGCTCCAAGATGTTGCGTAATCTGTTAAAGAGTTTTTAATTAGAATTTGATTTGGAGATCCACCAACTGGAACTCCTGCTCCGCTTGATCCGCTAGTTCCAGAGCTTCCACTTGATCCAGAAGTTCCGTCTCTACCTGAACTTCCACTTGTTCCAGAAGTTCCGCTTGTACCAGAAGTGCCACTAGTGCCAGACGTTCCAGATGTACCACTGCTCCCGCTGCTTCCACTGCTTCCAGAGCTTCCGCTTGATCCAGAAGTTCCATCTCTACCTGAACTTCCACTTGTTCCAGAAGTTCCGCTTGTACCAGAAGTGCCACTAGTGCCAGATGTTCCAGATGTACCACTGCTCCCGCTGCTTCCACTGCTTCCAGAACTTCCACTTGATCCAGAAGTTCCGTCTCTACCTGAACTTCCGCTTGTTCCAGACGTTCCACTCGTTCCAGAAGTGCCGCTAGTGCCAGAAGTTCCGCTGCTTCCGCTTGAGCCAGAACTTCCAGATGATCCACTAGAACCAGAAGTTCCACTGCTTCCGCTGGAACCAGAAGTACCACTTGTTCCAGAAGTGCCACTTGTTCCAGAAGTACCGCTAGTTCCAGAACTACCACTTGATCCAGACGAACCTGAACTACCTGACGAACCACTTGATCCAGATGTTCCGCTAGTTCCACTAGTGCCAGAAGAACCGCTAGTACCAGAACTTCCCGATGGACCTCTTTCAACTATTTTAGTAGAAGAACCTTCGGGGGCAACAGATTGAATTAAAATATTATTATTATTACTACTGTCAACAACAGTAGAATTCGATCCGCCTCCAACGGTTACATTTATTTGATTAGAATTAGAGGAAGTATTGACATTAATAGACATTTTATAAATGTGTTACATCCGCTAAAACATCTAATCTAAATTCAAAAAGCGTACGATCTTGAATTCCTGTAGAATAGAAATGCACATCACCATATAAATTAATAGGTGGAAAATTTTTTGTTATGCTGGAAGGAATATCAAATTCTACTATTCCAGTTCCAATTACTCCAGTCACTATTGTAGGCACAAAAGTATACAATAAATTTCCATCAGGATGAGGACGGATTTGTCCTGTGCAACTAATATTACTAAAGTCCAAAGAATCAGACGTAACTGTTATCGTTTGCGTAGGAAATGTGTCGCCTCTTATGACTGTTAACTGAGTAGCCATTTGATAAATATTACACCATATATTAAATATAGAGACAAAAAAACCCAAGCTTGCGCTTGGGTTCGTGAGTTATTTAATATTACTTAACTACTGGAAGATCTGGATTCACTACTCCATTGCTAGACGCACCAGCAGCAGCCTTTGCACGATTTGCAAGCTCCTGATTGATAACGCGAAGATTAGCTTGAGCGACTTCGATCTTTCCTAGTTCATCGTAGGCAAATGCCTTTAGTTGAACATCAGTTACTGTTGATAGATTAATTTGATTCTGTTCCATAATTATGTACTGTAATGTATATTATATTTCACCGAGAATTTTTAAAGTCTTTTTATGCAAAGGATTATTAGGATCTAGTTGAACGCTAGGAGATTCAGCGGTCATAGAGATTGTTCCTCTTGCTACCGACTTGAATTCGCGCAACAACTTTTCTTTAATTTGCATTCTTGATCCACTAGCGAAAATACCAACTCGTTCACACAAATTTTGTAAATCTAAATTAGTCATATCGCTCAACTTCTCTTTAAAAACTTCTAAGTTATAAGTCCCAAAGGGATTAACTTTTTTTACACCTAAAATTTCTTCTAGCTCTTTTACTTTTTTAATATCTGGATCTTCCAGTGGCTCAGTTACTTTACCATCAGCTAGAATAAGATCATCCAAAGCTGATTTTGGGGCTTGATCTTTTTTAGACTTCTTATTGTCTTTTTTTATAAGCTTTTTAGCCATATATTATAATTTGTTATTGTTTAAATAATTCAATAAAAAAGGCGTTACCCTTTCGGATAACGCCAATTTCGTTTAACCGTATATATTAGACAATTAGACCGACCAACGCACGATTGTCGAGAACCATGCGTCCTTCTTCTAGACCACCATAATAACCAATCTTTCCTTGACGGAGAGTATATTGATCATCAGCAGTGAGATTGAATTCAGATCCAGTATCAGAATCGACGGCTACGGCACGGATTAGAGAATCACGGCTTCTGTCGATACCGACAATGATTTCTTCAGTAGCTCCATCAAAAGCTGTGGCAGTACCACTATAAGCTTGAATGCTATAGTGATCAGCGTAAGCTGTAGTACCAGCTACTGTATCAAAGATGGTGTTAAATCTCTTTCCAATTCCGAGTTCAAGAATTTCCATGATGCTAACACCATAGAATTCAGGTAGACCGGCTTGACTAAAGATTTGATCGCGAACTGCATCTGTAGCAACTACAGGAGCATTACCAGCTGTGTTAGAACCAACGGTAACGGGAGCGACTTTGGTGTTGATAGGGTTATAAGCCATACCACGAATTTCCTCAACAATTTCAGGAGAAACGATGAGGTCAGTCAATCCTCTGCGAGCGCCAGAAGGAGTACCACCGACGAATGAAGCGTTAATACGCTTGATCTTGGTGAACAACTTGTTCAAGTCGTTAAGAACGAAACGACCAGCAGCAGCAGTACGGAAAACGTGATAGTTATTAGCGGCAACAGGATCATTACCAGTAGAAGCTTGAGCTAGAGCGGTAAGAAGAAGATTAGCTGAAGTTCTTTCTTGCTTTAGCATAACTTCTTGAGCTACGCGAGTGAAAGTCTTACTAACTACATCTAGACGGCTCTTAGCAGCGTACTTCTTGTCGAAAGCGACAGCGCTGTCGAGTTTATAAGTAGCAACCTTTAGCTCTGAAGCTGTAGGTTGAACGATGTTCTGAGGAAGACCACCGGCAACAGATTGACTATAGACCTTGATATAATCTTCGTCAAAAATGTCGTAGTAGAGATCCAAAGGAATTGAAGGATTATCTTCAGCGTTGAATTGGAGGCTGGTGAAGAGATTAGAAACGGTAGGAGCGTTATTAATAACTTCAGCGAGGACGGGTCCAATGAACTGAGCTAAAGCAATTTGAGCTTCATAAGCAACCTCACGGTTGCGAGAAGCCATAGCCTTGATTAGTTCAACTTGTTCGTCTGTTCTTTTTAAAACGATTTTCATGTTATTTTATATTTAAAGATTAGAGTACAGAGGCGTTAGCACAATCGATTTGTACGATAACGTATTTACCAGTAGTTGTACCGGCGAAATAGTCGCTCTTACCATTTTGACTGGATCTGCTGCCAGTAGCCAATACTTTACCGATGATAGAATATTGACCAGTGAGAGGACCAGAAGTTGTTGGGGCCAATCCGGTAACCTTACCAGCATTAGCAGAGATAAGAAGGTGAGAATTGACAACCATATTAGCGTCAACCCAGTCAACAGCAGTATCATTCAAAGTGAAGATACCACGGGTGGCTACTGGAACAGCTTGTCCAGAGAGAACGGCTTGTAGCTCTTGTCTCTTTACAGGATTATAGAGGAGCTTTTCACCATTTTCATCAAAGGCGAGTGTTTGATTGAGCGTAATACCAAGAACAGGAGCGTCATTGGTAGCCGCAGTGAAGGTAAGAGGAACGCTAGGATACTGAGCGGCTCCAAGGAATGGATAGTCAGTCTTACCTAGATAAGCGTTGGTTCCGTAGGTAATTGGATCAAGATCCAAGTTACCAGCGTTTACCTTAACGAAAACACCAGCGGAACCATTACCATTGGTAGATGGATTATCATCGCAGGTGCTATTGGCGAACATATTGACAACGTCAAAGTCGCTATATTGTCTGAATGGATATAATCTTAGTGACATATATTTTTAGTATTTAATTGTTATGTTTTCTTTCGAAAAAGCTTTTGCGATTTTTTCTTTCCAAGAGGGTTGAGCCTCAGTGACTTCAATTTGACTAGAAATAACAGCAGTTTCTTCCTTAGCGTTTGCCAAGGCAGTTTCTACTTGTACGGTTTTTTCTGTCGCTTGAGCGACTGTTTGAGTATCCTTTAGTCTCTTAGCTAGTTCAGCTTCAAGTCTATCTTGGAAAGCTTTTTCTTGTTCAGTCTTGAAAGCTTTGCTCTTGTGTCTGTAAACTACAGAAAGCTTTTCTTTATAAGAAGCGAACGCTTCGTCTGAACTATCTAAAGAAGTAATATCTTTAGCTAAAATTGATCTATCAAGATCATCGAAATCAAATTCTTGATCTAGAATTCCCATTCTTGTATTGAAAAGTTCTTGACTATTCTTGGCGGCTACGGCGGACTCTAGTTCACCAAGCTTGGAAATTGTAGCGTTTAGATCTTCGCGCAACTTTTCGGTTTCGGCGATAGCCTTTAATTTAGCCTCTTCAGCAGCTTGAAGTTGAGACTTAAATTCGTCGTTCTTTGACTTAATGCTTTCGGCGATCTTGTGAGAAATATTAGCAACGGCCTCTTCATTAAAGTTGACGGTCTCTTGCTTTTCAGCAAGAACGGTCTTTAGTGCGGATAGTATTTGTTCTAGATCCATAGTATTTATTTTAGATGTATTTACAGTCGTTTTTTCTTCTTGTGAAAATATTTTCTTGTTTATTCGTAACAAATCTAATGAATTTACTTCAAAAGATTCTATTTCTTCAGCTTCGGTATCGTTTTTAATCATTTCGGAAGATCCATCATCAATAATTACTCCTTGAACATCTGCCGCAGGATTAGTTGTGAATCCTATTCCTAATGGATAAATGCGACCAGTGACTAAACGATAAACTGGAGTACCGTCATTCATTACTCCAGGACCATCAAAACCTCTTAAATATTTTTTAAATTCTTCTATTTGTTTTTTGTCTGTGATTATTTCTGCTTGGCTCAAATCAGCACTACCAACAGCAACCATATACTCATTAAATCCAATTTCCCAACTTGCGCTGATTCTTTGGAATAGATTTGATTCAGGATCATTCGATTCCATAAGAGCATCAGCAAAATTTCTATCAACAGTCTTATAAACGACAGCCGCCAAAGAAATATTGAATGGATCTAATTTCCCTTTTACATCTTCATCTGAAATAATCTTATTGGAGCCAATAGCAGAAAACGCCGAATTAACAATATGTCCTACTACTCTTTGCTTTTTATGCTCAATGTTGGTAGGCTTATGAATAAAATAGTTTTTAAATGCAATAGCGGTGTTAGTATCGATACCATCACCATTCTTGTTAAACTTGTTAACTAGTGCAGCATTGAAAGCTGCTCCAATTAAATCAACGTTTGTATCCAAGTTGACAGATGAAGGGATAAGACTTTTTAGAGAATCTAAAGAAGCTTTAGATACGAGAACATTGGTATCAAAATTTAGACTAGCAGTTACAAAATTCTCAAATGACGTTCTATATTTAAACATAATATATAAATTTACACTGAGTATTTAGTACTGTGATATAAAAGAGCGGCAGAATATGTTTCTAATTGATGTTCTGCGCCCAATTCTTGAATTCCTGGTAGTATGCTGACCTTATCTAAGATAGAAGGATCTTTAACAACTGTTTTTGCTACAGCTTCCCAAGTATTATTTTCGCAACCAATAATAATAGCTTCTGATAAACTCTCAGCTATCTTCTTTTGTTCTTCGTTTAGTTTCTTCTTTTTATATTTTGTTTTTAATTCGCTTTCGATGATTGAATATAAAACTTTTGTGCTTTCCATAGTTTTGGCAATGGCTTCTTTAGCGAATATTGATGAAGCTTTAGACCCCATTGGACGACCTCTCTCAGTTGGAGTTGTGGTTTTTTTCATTGGAGGTTTAGCCCCAACATTTGGAACTTCTGGCATCGCAGGAGGAATAACTGGAACTCCTCCAACGATGGGATTGTAAAAGCCTTTCTTGCGCTCTTCGACAAACTTGGTTTGTGCAGCAGCTAATTCTTCTTGAGTTGGATAAATACCTGTTTCGATAACTTTGAGACCTTCTTCTGGAGGAAGAATTCCAAGTTCCATCATGCGAGTTACAACGCGATTAAACTGAGTTTCATCCTTGATTGAAACTTCTTCAAATTTAGCAATAGGACACTTACCTTTAAATCCTAAATTTCTAAATATAAGTTCCATTTCGGGACGAAGAAAATCATTTAAGAATGCGCTTCTCGCTTCTTTTAATCTTTCAAAAAATACTTGTGCTTTTACTGTCGTATTTGCAAACTTTTCTGAACCAATAAGAATATTCTGAAGACCTTCTTTGATGTCTTCATTTACTATTTTATATTTTTCATAACCTAAAACTTTATTTAGATCAGGAATAACGAATTCTGCTTTTGTAGTATAATCAGCGATAAGAACACGACCTACAGATTCATTATTTAGCAAGCCTTGCATGGCTTTTATATTTTTATGATTGATGCCACCTTTGCTAGGCTCAGTACCCATCGTGATCAATAGAATAACATTCTCAATTGTGCGGCAAATAGCTTGGTCTATCTTCTTCATTTCCATCTTGAAGTTAATGTCGTCCAAAACGGCGAATCCAAAAGGAATAGCAAAAGGTTCGTAGTCTTGTTTCTTATAAAAAGAATAAATAACATCTGTAGGATTAAGCTGGATCTTCAAACCGTCTTGCGCCCATTGACCATTCTTTATTTTGCTTTGTGTCTCCTTATCCAGACTATTAAATACTTCTACGTCTCTATCATTTTTTGGGTTCTGCAATCTTTCTAGCTCATATTCGGAGAGAATCTTTTGATAAACAACCTTCTTCCAAGAACTTGTTCTATTTACTGTTACATAAAAAGGATTCAATAAAATATATTGAACAGGAATTATATTCTTTACATCGTAAGGAGTTGGATAATTATGAATTTCAACATTAGTTTCATAAGAGTCTCCATCATAATTAGCGTAAGTCTCTAATATACTTTGAAAATCATCGATAGTAAATTTAGCATTTACTTTGTAAAAGAAAACATTGCCGCTTCTATAATATTCGCGAAAATACTGATCTTTAACATTCCACATCTTTGTGTATTTCATCCATTTGGCAAAGAAATCGCGAGCCTTTTGACTTCCTCCTTCTAAATAAATTTCTGCATTAGCAAATTCGGACATGATGTCAACCGCATTTCTAAAAATAGCTACATTAGCATAAGCTTTTTGACACAATTCGATAGCGTCACGAATATTATATCCATTAACCGACATCTCGAAAGGCAATAAACCTTCACGAATGTTTGCGTATTTATAAATCTTTGGTCCTACATAAGCCAAGTTTCTTCTGAGAGAAGTATTACCATCTCCAGAGCCAGAAAAATTGTTTCTTTCATAACTGGCGGAACTTTCGTAAAAAGAATCGCCAACAAAGCTTGGTTCTGATTCGGTATTATCATTAATCAAATTTTCTAAATTACTAATACCATTTTCTTTTGCACCTTTAGAAAATCTGTTCCAGTAAGAAGACTTTTTATTGTAAGAGCGACTCATATTTATTTATTTTACACTTATAACTTTAAAAGTGACTTTGAAAGTTACTTTTACGCTATAAACATAGGAGTAAATGTTTCTGTATTATCTTCTACAGTAACAGTTCTCATATCAATTATAATCTTTGTCATCCAATTTCCTAATACTAATGCTGAATAACTATCTTTTCTTGGTTTATCTGGTCCTGATTTACGTTTTAGATTGGCAGGAAGATCAAAATTTTGCATACCTTGTGCAGAAGTAGTTATTTGTATAAGCGCACATTCTGTTTTTGTTAAAAGTATCATATCTGACAAATGTTCAACAAAATCAATCATTCTTGCGCCGACATCTGCTTTATCTAAATCAGAAACATTAGAGAATTTAAGATTTTCTATTCCTATTCTTTTATTTATTTGTGACTTATAATGATCATCCATAGCCCTACTTGCAAAATATATACGACGATGATCAAAATTAGCTTGTAACAATTCATTCGCTTGACGAATCCAAGCTGATGTTGGTTTTCTCATGAAAACTGTTTTATAATCTGTTTTATTATATTCTGATTTTGCGGCATATAGATTAGATTGGTATTCTTCTGGCCTTTCAAACTCTGTTGTTACGCATTTTAACTCAATCTTTTCATCTTTAAATAATTCACTTTCATTACAAGAATTCATGAACTGAACGCCACCATTATAGTCCATACATATAGCAACAACATTAAAGTTTTTGAGAAGATATAAGAAATACTTAATGTGATCTTTCAATGAGGCTCCAGCTAATGCATACGAATGCACTAACGTACCCATTTGTTTTTCGTAATTAACTTTTATTACCTGTATAGCAAAATCATCTGACGCTTCTGTTTCTGACCAAGAAGGGTCAACGGCTATTACATACTCATCTTCTGCGTTCCCCACTACTTCTACAGATGGAGCTTCTCCGTCTGGAACTGTACATAATGCCATTTTAGATATTTTAAAATATCCAGAACTATCATCTGTAAATTGAGCGCCAAATTCTCTTTGGAACTGTGATTCACTCATTGTTGCTTTCGCTTGATTGATTAGATTCTGATCGTACAACTGAACTGGCGCACAATCATAAGAAAATTGCATAACACAACGCTTAGAAGAATCAGTTGGTTTTGGATTATGTATTAAATTATCATACTGCTCGTATAATTTATAAAGATATTCAAATTTAAAAGACGCTGATGATAGAGCAATTAGTTTATTGTTGGGCCAAACATATCTATCTTCCTCCTTCATCTCACCCTTCTCAATCAATTGAGTTTCTAGATTATATAATTCTTCTCGCTGAGTTGGATTTTGAACTACGGACAAGAATGGTACAATAACTTCGTTATAAATACGTTCAGGCATCAATAGAAACTCGTCAATAATAATACGATGAAAACGAAAACCACGAAGTTTTTCACCATCGCCCAAAGGTAATGCGCGAATACGACTTTTACCTATTTCCATCAACCATTCATCATTATTTTTTGATACATGAGTAATACATTGTTTTAAAAGATAGGCTTCTGGCTTGGCGGCAATATCTTCTATCTTTTTAAATATCATTTTTGACTGACGAAAAGAACGAGACATAATACCTATCTCTATTCCTTGATTTAATATAGCATCTAGAATAGCAAAAATACCAGTAGTATAACTTTTACTCATGCCACGCGACCAAACTCCTAAAAAGTAATCACTTTCCAACATTGACTTGACAGCCATATGTTGAAATGGAAACAATTTAACTCCTGTAATTAAATCAGTAGTAAAAGTAATATTGTTTCTCAAGAATTGATAAAACAAAAGCTTCGCTTCACGTTCTTCCAAGAAGCCTTGCTTTTCAGAAAGCTCTTCATTAGAAATAAACTGATTTTTTCTTATTCTTTGGTTACCTGTTTCCCAACTCATGATCTAAAAAGTATTGTAAATCTACTTGCCATAAATCTTTTCCAAAATATAAAAGTTTTGGTATAATTTCGATTGATTTTTTTCGACTGCCCGTAAATACAAATTGCACATGTCTAGGATATTTATGCGTTAAATGGCGCATATTATGAAATACATATTCTAAATTTGTTTTCTTTTTATATTTTTTATGATTATTTATTATACTATCTATTGTAGACTCTATTACAATAAATAAATATCCCTCCAATTCAAAAGTTCTTTGAATTTCTCTTTCAAAACGATCAACTCCAGAAGCTAAAGTTCCTAAAAAGTCATTTTCGCTTTTTCTATCTACAAAAGTATAGTTATATTCTTGAGCGTTCATCAAATAGTCGCCAATAAATAATTTTTCAACCTTTACTTTAGGAAATTCTAAAGGATCTTGTTCGCGAGTATCGACAAGCATAGTTTCATTTTTTAAATAAACTGTATTAAAATCTTTTGGCAAAGTTTTATTAAAAATAGGTTCTTTATCCAATAATTTACAAACAGAATTATAAGATCCAAAATGTTTTTTATATAAATCAATGGTTGGTAAATTTAAAGATTTTAATTCATTATGAAACGGTGCAAAAAAATAATTCTTTACCTTCATTCTTTTTTGCAATATTTCAATATACTTTTGTTTTACTATTTCCTGATTCTCATTCTTTTCCCACATTAGAAATTCATCAAAATCAAGAAATTCTGTATTAAAATATTTAACTTTATTAATAAAAGGAATCGGTTTTTTATAATAAAGAGATAATCTTGGATAATATTTGCAATAATATTCTGCTTGATAAATTCCATGCTTTTTCAGATGAGCGTGAAAAGACTTATCATTAAAAAATGGTTCTTTACATATCTTGCACTCTGTCATATAGCATCTTCTTTTGTAATTCCTAAAATTCTAGCTTTCCATGCAGACATTGTTTCCAATCTATCAGCTTCTTCTTTGACAACTTTCTTTTGCATTTCCGCAATCTGAATCATCATCTTTCTTTCGTTTTCGTCTTGAAATAATTCTACTAAACTAAGTATCGAAGCGTTCTTTTGTTGATGAGATTCTATACGTTTAGATCGTTCGCCATTCAATTTCTGCAAAGACTTATCTATACGCTGGGCGCATTGATTATATTCTTCTGAAATAGTCTTCAAAACTTCAGTCAATCGCATTGTAAAATCTTTTTGTTCTTGAGTGTCGTTGAACATTTCATTTACTTTATTCTTTTTCATATCAATTTGTTTTAGATTGATATAATCCATGCAAACATTTATATATAAATTAGTTTCATCAATCGTAAGATCTGGCTTGTCCCAAACTGAACGCACAAACTCAGCTTCAAAAAGATCTTTATCATTAGAACTGCGATAAGAGTCGTAGTTTTGTACGAAGCGAGGACTACTTAAATAAGTTAGGAGCTTTTCTAAATATTTTCTATGCTGTAATGTTAATTTATCCTCAGATAAATCTTGTCCAGCCCACTTGTTTACTTTTTTGATGGCGGAAGATAAACTTCTAGGCACGACATATTTTTCATTAACCGCCGATTCACTTTCAACCAAATAATCTGGATGCTTTTCTTTAATGTATTTGTGTACTGCTCTGTATTGAGGCGTAATAAAAACATTTAGGTTAGATACTCCTGCTAATTCTTTAGAAAATAATAATTCTGTGATCTGTTTTGGAGTTATTCCTGTTCTGATATTACTGTCTATAAATTCTATGTGCGCCGCAGTAAGTGCTTCTGGGTCTGCTTTTGGTTTGGCTTTTTCTTTCTTGCTTATGGACCCAGAAGAGATCATATAATCTCTCACTAGCTTTGATTCTTTTGAGCGGCCATGCAAATCTTCTCTTTTAAATAAAAGATTAGCTATAACAATATAATCTGTTAGTCCTTCTTCTATTTTTTTATTGATAAATACTTGTTGTTCTTCAGATAAATCATTCATTGTTAAAAACGTCGTTATCTTTTATCAAATTTTTCGCTTTTAGATATAGCATTTTTTTTAAATTTTTAATCTGCTTGTATCCAGCCTTGCGACCCTTCTCATTGGTCTTGAATTTTAAAAATCTTGCTACTTCATCGTCAGTAAGACAGTCTATAAAAAACATTTTATAAACAAAAAACTGTTTATCGTTTAAATTTTCCTTCATTAAAGAATGAAGTTTCTTTTCGGCATTAGAAAAATTAACAGACTCATTTTCTGGTATAGAAATAAAATAATTTTGATGATTTTGCAAACTTACTGTCATTTTTAAATCGTAAGCATTCTTTTTTGTTTTTTCCCATTTAGCGTACAATGGGCATTCGTTGCATTGTTTTTGACTAGGAGTGAATCCACAAGCATTATCATCTCCAGCAGAAGTTGCTCCTTTATTAGTATTAAAAGAGCAGTTGACACAAGGTTTTACAAAACAACTATAAGAATTTCTGATTATATTTTTTATCTGATTTGAGACTATCCTATTAACCCAAGGCTCTATGGGTCGCTTTTGATCCCATAGATGCCATTTTTTATGTATATGAATCTTTATTATCTGCTCAATGTCTTCAAAGTCGAACCAAACAATTGCTTTTAACTTCCACTTGGCTTTTCTTTTTTTTATGACTTGATCTATGATTTCATACATTTCTTCAAAAGTTTTTTTGTTTTTATGCTTCATTTATTTCTTTGAAGTTCTTACTAGGAGCGCACTCTTTTAATGATTGTGACAAGTATTCTTCCTTAGTAAGCTTGCTGACATTGCCTCTCGGTCTAGAAAATTTTTCAGAAGATGGAGGAGAATGAATTATTTCACTTGCTAGAAACTTATTCTTCTCTGGTCTTTCGATTTCATATTCTAAACGTCTTGGCTTGACTACAGAAGTAGGCAAACCATCTTCGTCTACTTCTTTTTGTGTAGTTTGAATTTGTTTTCTAATCTGAGGTTGTTGAACATTCGTCATTAAAGCTGTTCCACAGCTAGAACAAAACTTCGATCCAACCCCATTTTTAAAACCACATTGGCTACAGTACATACACCAATATTATATCATTGTATATTAGTTTTATCTAATTTTTTAAAGACTGAAACTATATACTTTAGTATTTCACTACGCATAATATCTTCTTCATCGAATTGAAAACAATAAATTCCTCTGTCTTCGCTTTCTTTATTGTTAAAAAGATCGTAGACTCTCATGAAACCAGATTTGTTTCCAATGTCTGATTGCATAGCGTCACCGCAGATAAACATTTTGGTATTTTCTCCAATACGAGTAAGCAGTGTGACCAATTCTTTGCTGCTATAGTTTTGAGATTCGTCTGCAATAATTACTTTATCGTTCCAAGTCGCTCCTCTTAAGAAATTAATAGGCAAAGCCTCAATAAAACCATTTGTTTCTAAATACTTTGATTGAGACATAGGAAGTAGTTCATCCAATTTATCATAAAGAGGCATCATAAATGGATTAAACTTTTCGTCTACAGTCCCAGGAAGAGATCCTAACGCTCTTTCTCCAGATTCCGCTATTGTTCTTATATATTTCAATTCTGCTCTCGAATTCATATTCAAAATATGAAGCGCACAGTAGACGGCTAAAAAGGTTTTAGAAGAACCTGCTGGACCATTGATAAAAATAATTTTAGTATTCTTATCAAATGCTATCTGCGCGAAACTTTTTTGCTTATCTGTTAAATTGAAGTTTTTAATGTTTAATTTAACAGATCTAAAATGATTATCGGCAATAATTTCGTTTAGATCTTCTTTTTCTTTTTGAATTTTCTTCTTTTTGGTTGACATGTTATGAAAGGAGTTACACTATATTGTATGGTTTTTCACTGTTTGAGCGTTCCATATTCACCTACAAAAAAGGATATATCTTTGTGCGCGTTCGTTCAAAAGGTTTATAAATTTTGTGATGAAATGACCAAAAGAGGCCATACTGTTTATCATTATGGTCATGAAGATTCTAGCGTTAATTGCACAGAACATATTAATGTTACTAATAATGATATATTAAAAAAGAGTTATGGCAACTTAAATGATTGGAAGAATAAAGGTTTTGATCAAAACGTAAACACGGATGCTGTAAGAACCTTCAATAATAATTGTATATCAGAATTAAATAAAAGAATTAAATCAAATAAAGAATTTATATTATGCTGGTTTGGATTTGCTCATGAATCATGCGTAAAACATTTTTACAATAAAGCGATTGTAGTAGAACCAAGTATTGGTTATGATAGCATGTTTGCGCCAATCAAAATATTTGAAACGCATAGCCAAATGCATAAAATGCACGGCCATTCACACACATACATAGATTTAGGATCTGAATTTGTAGTTTATCCAGGTTTTGATCCAAATGATTTCTTATATAAAAAAGAAAAGTCAAACACAGCTTTATTTCTTGGTAGAATTACAGAAGAAAAAGGAGCTAAACTTGTATATGATATATGCAACGATTTAAAACAAGATATAATTTTTGCTGGCCCAAATATACTTGATTTAAAAGATACTAGATATTGTCAATTTGTTGGCTTTGTCGATCCAATCAAAAGAATGTATTTACTTAGTGATGCTAAATTTTTATTTGCGCCTTCTTTATTTATTGAACCATGTAATTGGACCGTTATTGAAGCTCAGTTTTCAGGAACTCCAACAATAACAACAAATTTTGGCGGATTTACTGAAACCGTATTGCAAGGAGAAACTGGACTAAGATGTTCCAGCATAAATGATATTGTTTATGCTGTTCAAAATATAGATAAATTTATTAATCCAGAAAATTGCTATAGAAACGCAATTTCAAAATTCACATTAGAGAAACAGTGTGATTACTATCAGTATATTTTTCATAACCTATCTTCAACTCAGATAAATTAGTATTGAAAAATTTCTTTTGAAAATTTTCTTTAGCTATATATCTTTGATAATTACAATAATCAACATACCGAGCAGTTACTTCATTATTTTTAGCTTTATCTACGGCTTCAAAAGTTAATTGATTGGCGTTTATCATATCTTTATATTCTTGTGAATATATCATTGATAACCATTTTTCACGCTCAAATTGATTTTGCAAATGCGACCAACAATTTAACCACGCTTGAACATTATTAGAAGATTTTTGTTTTTAATCTCTAAAATACTTAAATAATCAAAAGCGTAAGCTTCGTCTACCAAAATAGTAATCATAAATTTATAATACAATTGTCTATTTTTGATTTAATGCTTTCAAATGATATTTTTTTTGTACATTCAAAATTCTTTTTTCTTGGACACCACAACCAATCAGAAGGATCAAATTTTTCTTCATTTAAACATCCATTACAAACAGAATCATTGTAAATTCTCGTTATATTTTTTGTGAATTCACACCAAGGTTTAGTAACGTTTGAAATTAACATGACATGTTTTCCTATGCCATGAGCCAACCATGATAATCCATTAGAAGTTCCTATATGAAATTCAGCATGATTGATATAATTAATACATTCTTTTAAATTTAAACCAGATCTATTTATCGCCTTTTTAGGTATCGGATTCATGCAAGATTTTATACCAAAAGAATAATCTCTATCAATACAAACAGCAGAAATATCATATTTAAATTTTAAATATTTAATTAGATCGTTCCAACCATCATTATTATTCCAATAACGGCCTTGATGAGTCGAATGCGTAGAGATTGTTATGTACTTTTGCTTTATTGGTCTGACTCCTGAATAATTATCAATCAAAGTATTTATTTCTTCGTACTCCATTTTAAGATCATCAGAAAATCCTTTCTGTAATGGGCGATCAAAATAAAAATTTATTGATTTTTGCTGTTCGTATTCAAAGTTTACTGGATTAAAACTTATGTTAGGATACGATTTTTCAAAAAGACAAACGAAAGAAGCATTAATAAAAAATCCTACTTCATCATTTGTTAATTTTTGATACTTATCTACTTGAGCCACCGCACCAATAGTATCTCCCAAAGATGAAGTGGTTAAAATAATTTTTGTTTTCACTTGCTATTTAAATCCTTTATACAAAGATCTATTTTTTCTTTCACCATGTCAAATGAAATCTCTCTAGAACATTCAAAATTTTTATCTCTAGGACACCACGCCCAATTTCCCTTATCGAAAGTCAAATTAGGATCGTTCCAACAGCTATTGCATACATTTTTATTGATTACTCTGTATGGAGTATAAAATTCAGAAACAGGATCTGAAAATCCAGATATCATAATAACTGGCTTTCCAACCGCCCAAGCTAACCAAGACAAACCCGATCCTAAACCAATAAAGAAATCGCAAAAATATAAATCATTAATTCTTTCGGATAATGGAATATCTCCTGTTTTATCTATAGAGTTTACAGGAATATAATTAATATATTCTCCGCAACCAATATTATTATTTTTATCTATAGATACTACATCATAACCTAAACTATTTAAATATTCTACAGTTCTTGTCCAGCCAGAAGGATTATTCCAAAACTTAGCTTGAGATGTAGAGAGAGATCCAATACAAACATACTTTCTCTTGAAATTATTCTTAAGATTTTGTGGCAAAGCGACTTTGGTTACAGATTCTTCGTGTTTGATATCTAATATTTTAGAAGCGATTTCTTGAAGGCTAAATTGATTCCATTTTGTGCCATTTATATCAAAACACCCAATAGAATAACATCCAGAAGTATCTATTGGTTTTTCCCAATAGTTATAAAAATTAATATTTTTATATTGAGATTCAAAAAGGTCTTTAAACGGAGTATAAAAATTAACTTGTTGTTGTTTTTGTTTTTGAAAAGAGTCTACAATTCCTGTCCAAGCTATCGCATCGCCCAAAGAAGATGATTCGTTTACAATTTCATATATATCATTTCGATAAGCCAACATATATCCTTTATCGATTGTTGAAGTATCTTTTTTATTAAAAGATAAATCAAATGTTTCTAATTTGTATCCGCAATTTAATAGTTTTTCCTTAATAGAATCTAATTTATTATTTTCATTTGCATGAAATTCTAAGATAATTTTATTTATATTGGTTAAGGTATCATTTTGCAAGTTTTTAAAAATCTCATATTCATATCCTTCAATATCCATTTTCAAAACATCTATTTTATTTAAATTATATTTAAAAATTAGAGCATCAAGACTTATGCATTTTACTTCTATATAATTTTTATCTGATATATCGGTTTCAGTTATGCGACTTAATGTAGTTAGACTTTCAACTAGAAACTTTTTATTCTTATTGTCTACAGAAATCGCTTTATTCTCGGCTATTACTCTTGTTTCGTTTTCAAATGTATTGTTTAGTATGGTAAAAGATGGAGACGGTTCTAAAGCTATAATTTTACTTACATTTTTAGATAAACAAAAATCTATAAAACTTCCACAGCTAGCCCCAATATCGACGACCACATCTTTTTCGCGAATATGTTTAGAATAGAAATTGTAATTATAAAAATCTATCTTTTGGGTAAAAAAGTTATCCAAAATATTTACTGAATCATCGTCATTATATAAGAATTTTCGGCATGAGCTTTTATTATAAAAGCTTTTATCGATTGGAACATCTATTTCAAAGAATAGTTTTTTATTTTTAAACGCCAAAACTTTCAAACCACTAAAAAAATTCAAATCTAAATCTCTTGTGGTGATCGGACTGGTAAAATAAGAGAAACCTTTTGCAAAAACAAAATCTTTATCAAAGAATGATGTAAAAGTCAAATTAGAACTTAAATCTTTAATTACAAAGTTAAGATTTTTAAATTCTTTTTTAGTAGGTTCAAAATGAAACATGTTGTTTCTTTTATTGTATAAAAAAGAAAAATCTTCGTTGTCGATATGTTCGCTACCTCTTATGATTACATAATCTAAACGCTTAATCTTGGGAAAATCTTTTTCTATGGACAATTGAAGCATGTCAAAATCGTCAAAAATTTCAAATCTTAATTTCTCTTCGGGCTTGTAATCACCATTCAAGCTAGAAAAATACAAAATCTGTGGATCTAAAGTTAAATCACTTTCATAAACATAAGAATTCTTTTGTGTATCGAATATTTTAACTTTTATTTTAATTTTTTTATCGCTAATGTTTTTGTATTCAATGCCTTTGTCGTCACCTACAAATCTAACGAATTCTATTTTTTTCATATTTGTGATTAAATCGTTTATATAACTAAAAGCTTTTTGAGAAGACTTTTTCCAAGAAAAATTATCTCTTATGATTTGTGATTCTATAATCGCTATGTCTTTATAATAAGAATAATTATTGTATATGTCAATCATCTTGTTCGACAAATCTTTAAAATCTGGAATATAATAATTTCCAACTATATCTTTATCAAATTGCCTTGCGTTATAATTGGACGCTGGTTCTTCGCCAAGTACATTGATCGAAACTCCAAGATTTTTTGCAAATTCTAGTTGTGCGCTACAGTTAGAATAGATTGACACTATTCCACAAGCCATAGATTCTATGAGAGGAAGGTTCCAACCTTCTGCGCGAGAACATGATAAGAAAACGTGAGAGCGTTGCAATATATATAAATAATCTTCTTTCGTTGTGAACGACAAAACTTTAATATTTTTACAATTTAAATTATAATGTTGTAATCTATTTTCTGTAGATCCCAGTCCATCGATGTCGAATGGATTATCTACCAATAACAAAAGTTCAACATTGTCGTTATTTTCAAAATTGTCTTTAAAAGACCTTATAATTTCCATGGTGCTTTTTCTAGCGTCCCATCTACCAATCAAGACAAAGGTAAACTTTTTAAATTTTTCTGAAATAGGAAAAAATACATTTTCATCAACACCCAAAGGAACAACTTTTAATTTATTTTCTGGAAAATTTTGATTGATTAAATTATCTTTTTGCCATTGAGAAGGAATCCATAACTGGTCAAAAGTTTTTAATTGATTTAAAAAGTTATCTGGAAATTTTGTTGTTTCGTACATCGTATAGGCAATTTTTGGGCCAACATAATCGTCGTAAAAATAAAAATGATTCAAACCTTCCATAACAAGGTTAACATTTGGCGCAAATTGTTTTTTATAATTATAGATTGGATAATCTGATCTTGAGTTGTCAGAATTATATAAAGTTTGTTTATGTAAAATTCTTTTGTGATGATCTTCTATATCTAAGTCGTGCGGATTTAGACTGTAGCCTTTCCAATTGTTACCAATTGTGTAATTTCTAACTTTTACTTCGCAAATTTCATTTAAGTTAGGCAACATTTCTTGACAAAATATATTTAAACCTCCAGTTCCAACAAAACTACAACTAACTTCTAACCTAACTTTCTTATGTGCAAATTCTTTTAAATGTTCAACTGCTGCATTAGCAGCATTTTCCCATGTAAAAGTTTCTCTAATATGTTTAGATTCTTTAATAGCTTTTTGCTTGTAAAAAGAATGGTTTAAGTACACATCCATCATCTTTTTTTCTAAATCTTCAAAATCAGGCTCATACCAATATCCCGGTGAGTTTTGATTTTTATTTTCTTCAAAATTCTTAGCTAAAACTAGTCCTTTTATATCAATTGGTATTCCTAAATTTTGTGCAAATTCAAGTTGCCCACTACAATTGGAATATATAGAAGGTGTGCCACAAGCCATTGCCTCAATAAGAGGTATATTCCATCCTTCTCCACGCGCACAAGAAAGAAAAACGTGTGCGTTTTGAATATATCGGATATAATCTTCTCTTGGAACAAAATCAACAACTTTTATGTTGGGCGCATACAGATTATTCGCTTTTAATCTTTCATGAGTATTTGCAAATCCATCATTATTAAAAGTATTGGCGACAGAAAGAATTAATTGAACTTTATTGTTGCCGCCGAAAACTTTTATAAAACTTTTTATGATTTCTTTCGTGCTTTTTCGATCTCCCCAAGATCCAAATAAAACAAATGTAAAAATATCATTAGATAATGGAGAAGTTATTGTTTGATAAACTGCTGGATCTACAGCTTCTCGCACTATTTTTACTTTATCTGCCGAAATGCCCTGATCAATGGTGATTTTTGCTTGCCATTCAGTAGGAACCCAAACTTGATCGCATTCTAATAATTTTGCAAAAAAATCTTCTGGATATAATGTGTTTTCCCAAACAACGTACCCAATTTTTGGGCCTTTGTAAGATTGATAAAAATAATAATGGTTTACGCTATTAAGAATAATGTTAATATCTGGAACATAAGATCCATCATAATTATAAATAGGAAAATCATTTAAATTTCTATCGGCATCAAAAAGACTTTGAGAAATAAGTATATTTTTATCTAAATCATTAACGTCTGTGCCATGAGGATTATTATTTTTTCCTTCGTATCCACTCCAATTAGGACCAATTGAAAAATTCCTTACTTTGGTTTGTACTTTTTTACTAAGTGCGCGAAAAAATCCTTTTGAATGAGCGTTGTAACCTGTATTTCCAACGTAACTCGCGTGACCTAAGATTTTCATTTATGAATTTGAGTGAATTTACTGAACAAAATGTTTCCAGATTCTGGTTCAGTTATTTTAATGTAAACATAATCTAGATTGGCGGCTACTTTTCCAACGCAAAAATGAAAGTATTTAAATATCTCAACATTGACAAAATCATATAATAAATTTCCACGTTTATCGTAGATAGTTAGATTAACAAGCTGAGAAAATTGCTTTTCGGGCATAAAATTTTTCCTACTTAACACAAGATCGTCTTTTTCATTTTGGGTTATATATAATTCATCATGGGCGAATACAGTTTTAAGATAATTTTCTTTTATATCTTTGAATTCTGGTATAGATTTTACTCTATGAAAGCAAAAAATATTATTTATATGTTTTGGCAAGATCTTGTGGGCCGAAAAACAATTAGATGCGCCGTATTCATTATATTTTTCTATATACAACTTATTTGTTTCTTCGATATCTACTGTCGGTAGGCTTTCTGTATAATTATACTTGGATAATAGAATATTAAAAGTGTCTTCGTCGTGCAAAGCGAATATCCCCGGTCTTGTATTCTTGTATTTTTCATATATTTCTGTAGCTTCTGAGAAAAAGTTATGATGATCAGAGTTGTAAACTATAACATTAGCTTTTCTTCTTGGATATACTGAAATAGGAATATTTAAAGCATCCGATAATACTTGTAGACCGTGTAAAGGTTTGCCGTCGCCAAAAAAGTTTGTATGAAATACGCTGTCGTATAAATTAAGATTAATTAAAGGATGATTTTTAAGCTTGGAAACATAATTTGCAATATGATCGGCGGTAACAGTTAAAAAACAATCAGTATCAATATATACAAAATTAGTATTCGGATATCTTTCGCAACTATCTTTTAGGCAGAATGGTTTTATATTCCTTAATAAATCAATATCTTGATTGTCGTCTTTATATATATAAAAAGGTACAGAAATAAACTGTTCTTTGTTCAGTTCTAAATCTCTTGTAACGTCCAAATCATAATTAAGACTATAAATAATACATTTGCGATTAGAAAACATACTTATTGTGTTCAACATTTGTTTCGCGACAGGCTCATATTTTTTATCAAAGTATATTACCCAATAAAAATCTTCTAATAATATTTTTTTGTTGTAGAAGAGGGTATCATCTTGTATTCCTAGATCTTTTTTGTAATAGAAGTGTGATAATAGAGATTCGCGATCTTGGATGTATAATTTTTTACCTTTTAAAACTGCTTCTCCAATGTATTTGCCGTTTTTGCGTGTGTTGGATAGTTCCGAGAAGCTTGTTATTTGTATTGATTGTTGAGATAATGCGTTGTTGAAATGATGTTCGTCTACTCCATGATATACTGGATCTTTTAAGAAAGTTTCGTAGTCGTTTATGTTTTTATAGAAGTTGTTGTAAAAAGGTATGTTTTTCCATATTGTAAATGGCCCCCGAACTCCTTTAAAATAAGTATCATCTCCAATAGATATTATATCTTTATCTAAAAAAGGAAGCAATAAATCATACATATCGCCAAACATACAATCAATATCATAAAATCCTATATAATCATAGTCGCAAAAATAGTGTTCAAAAAGGATTCCATACAAAGGTCTGTAATCACATATCTTTCGTCCCGAAGATATGTCTTCTGTAATATGCATTGACGTTTTGTCGGCGACAATGCGCTTTAATATCTTTTCGTTCATATAACAGATCTTTATATTGGATGAGTTTGAGCTTATGTTTTGATCTGTGAATATAAAGAAGTTTATGTTTTGGCTTTGATTTTTGCATGTTTTGAGATGGGTGTTGAAATAAGAAGGAAATGGCCCAAACCAAACTTGTATTAAGGCTATCTTTTTAGACATATTTTATTATATGTAAGGGCTGGATTTTTTTTTAGTTTTTTATATGCGCGATTCTTAAATATTGGCGATTTTTTTGGGAAAATGGGGGGGAGGGGGTACGGTGAAGTACGTTGTTTTATGATAAAATGAATTAGAGATTGAGGAAAATGTCCCCCTGCCTTTTCTAAAAAATTGTCAAGAGAAAAAATTTCAAAAAAACGGGGGAGTCTCTACCCCCTCCCCCCACCTTGGCACGGTTTGTGCTTGGTGCAGTGTGCAATTAAATCCCCCTACCTAGCAAGCTCTGTGCCAACCTATGCTGCCCAGGTCATCGAAAAAAAGTGAAAAAAAGTATCTGAAAGAGTTGACACCCTGCGATCTTCTGCTAGGATCTTTCCATGACGAAAAACCAATTCAAGCGCGAGGAACTCCAACACGAACTGCGCCACGAAGA
>Ga0222714_10001830_pt1 | contig 23538 bp, 45 predicted proteins | sample C33_3DmetaG_FD_165048 | JGI IMG/M metagenome (GOLD analysis project Ga0222714, IMG submission 165048) | Estuarine water microbial communities from San Francisco Bay, California, United States - C33_3D | ecosystem: Environmental > Aquatic > Marine > Unclassified | place: USA: California...
AAAAACTAAACTGGCAGCGATGACGAACCGGGAGATTGCTTGGTGAGTTAGCGTAGGTTGGGCCTTCCATGACCACGTCACACGGGTCAGAAGGGTAACGCGGATCGGCCATGCGGTTTAACACCACTTGAGCGACCGCGATTTGTCCCGCAGGAGGCTGGTTCCGCGCTTCAAAGTACACGGCCAACGCCACACAGAGCATTGAGTTAATCAATGCAAAACTTCGCTAATGCCGTCTTCTGAAAAAGAAATTTCGGCAAGGCATTCATAACAGATGATAGATTCAATTTCAGCTTCCTCCTCTTCTAGAATCCTCATTAAGAACGGCTCTATCTCAAAATGTTCTCCGCACCTAGAGCATATATGTATCCTACTTATCTTCACTCGTTCCACTGCGCGTACCTCTGTAGATGTAATCTCGAACGGTGTCGATCGGAACGCCAAACTTAAGTGCAATCCACTCTATCTTGCGCTTTTCGACAAACCTAGCGTACCGTATTTGATCTACTGTGTCTTGAGGCCACTTTACCGGGCGTCCCATCTTAGCCATGCTATACTCCTTAGTTGAAAGACGCACAGATTATACGTTGTTTATGTAAAAAACAAGTTGCGGTTTGGTTTTATATAAGATTAGAATGTGAGAACGGGCCGAAACAATGGACTTAGAGAAACTTAAGCGCGACATGTACACCGATCCGCAGCTCATGTACCTCAATTCCATGACTCCGGAAGAATTAGCCGAGCACTTAGTCGAAGTGCATCGGGCGATGATGCGGGGTGAGTATGGTATATTTGGATACTTGTACCGGCAGCAGACTTTAAAGCTTCGAGAAAGATAGGTCTCTCGAAGTAAGCCCCAGCGGACGGTGGGTGAGTTCGAAAAACATCCGCAGCGTGTGATGCAGATTCCTTGACTATCTTTAGTCGTAAGCAGGCACACGCCGCTTGGCCCACGTCACGGGCTACCTTACAAGGAGAATAAAAGTGAACAAAGATCCCGTGATAGCCGACCTAAATCGGTACCTTGATTCATTAGAAGAAGATTTTGTCGATGAATTCGACAAGAAACGAGAACGAGATGAATATCTCGCTGACCAAGAAGATTTTTTGGAGGAATAACATGACAACTAGAGAAAAATTTGAAAGCCACGTGTTTATGATTGCTCAGGCTTTGGTAGAATCCGGCAAGCACACAAACCGTTACGACCTAGCCCGTGAGGCCGTCCTCATAGCCGCGGCCGTTACACAGGAAGTAGAGAGGTCTGTCGACAATGCCTGATTATGATGACACGAACCGCGGCGCTTTGTTCCGTAACAAGAAAAAAGAAAAGCCCAATCATCCCGATTACCGCGGCCCGCTTAACTATAAAGGCCAAGAGCTTGAGGTCACCGGCTGGATGAAAACGTCCAAGGCCGGGGACAAGTACATGAGCCTTTCCGTTAAAGAAAAAGAACCGTATGATTCCAAAACTTCTACCCCACTGGGGGACTTTGATAAGGATTTGCCATTCTAATGAGTAAGTTTTCACGTGCCGATAACGGCAAAGGCAGTAAAAGACGCCCTCAATTAATCCCGGCCGAGACTTTCGGGGCTAATTGGGCGCGTATCTTTGAAAAGAATAAAGCGGAAGAAAAGCGTAAAGCGGACCTCAAGCGGAAAATTGACGCTGAGTGCCAGAAAAATGATGAATAACTACCAAATCCCCCGCGCGCCAGTGCTCACTGGCAAAGAAAAAGAAGATCAACGAGCCGAAATCCAACGGGATATTGACGCTTTCCTAGCTAACGGAGGAAAGATCGTAGTTTATCCCCCCGGGTTTAGCGCAGAAGACGCCGGCAGCAATAACGGTTGGGAAAAAAAACTTCGTAACGACCCGGAGAGGTAATGAAAACCCGTATCCACGTTAATCAGCACAACATCCGCGCCAATTCAAAGGGCGCAGACCTGCCAGTACTCACGGTTAAAACTTATAAAGAAAACATCAAGTGCAACCGTGTCGCGGTTCACGGCCCAAGCACCGTGGTCTACAGCCCAGATAAACCTCTGTCCTGTGGCGCAAAAGTATGGATCGAGACGGAAGCCGAGGTAGACGTACATGATCGTTTTTGATGAGTTTAAAGACGCCCTTGAGGAAGCCAAGTGGTCCGCGGACAACGAACGGATGAGGCAGTACATCCATTTGCAAAAAGACGGCAAGTACCGGGTCACGCCGAAATACAACAGCCGTGATCTCCCTAAGCAAGCTTTTGTTGAAGTGGGGATTATGCCAAGGAAATACCGTAAGAGGGTGTATTAGTGCCTCATAGTAAGAAAATTAAGCCTAACAACGCTCTGCGCCGCTGCGAAGTCTGCGGCAAAGCCAAGGAAAATGTAGGTGGAAAAGAAAAACCGTCACTCTGCTTGGCTTGTCAAATGGTGTGGCAACATATCAACGACCGGTGGAATATACTAAAAAAGGAGGTTAAATGAAAACGCGTACACGTAAACCAATACCACCTTTTATACAAACTACAACTACCGCGTTAAACGCGCTGGCCCGTGTAAATAAAAGTTTTGACGCTGATTACATAGCCGAAATTACCGAAGAAGCGGATGCGGTAGCCTTGGTGGCCGAGCGGTTCTACGGTATTAACGTAGACTTCAGCGAGCAGTTGTCAAAAATAACAGTGGACAAACCCCGAAAGTTTAGCGAATGGGTTCTCAGCGAGGAAAGACCGGCAGACTGGCCGGAGGAAAAGCAACATGTATGAATACAATTGTAAGATTGTGAGGGTAATTGATGGAGATAGCATCATCGTTGATATTGACCTTGGTTTTGGCCTGTGGATTCATGGTGAGTCTATCCGTCTTTTTGGCGTGGATTGCCCCGAGTGTCGTAGCCGAGATCCGAAGGAAAAAGCAGCAGGACTCTTGGCAAAGGCGTTTGTCGAGGAGGCACTACACGTCGGAGGAACGTACAAGCTCACCACCAAAGAGAAGGGTAAGTTCGGACGCTACTTAGGCGTCATCAAACTTACCGACGATACTTCGATAAATGTGGCTCTTGTGACGGAAAGACTTGCCGTGTCTTATTACGGCCAAAGTAAGGACGACATACAGGCGGCGCACTTGGAGAATAGGCGTATCTTGAAAGAAAAGGGGTTAATATGAGAACGTATAATGAAGCACCATTAAGCGTAGCAGCAAAAGGGCTCAACAAAAGAAGTAAAGAAGAGATCCACGAAATGTGGAGAGCTAGTCACGAAAAAATACTAGTGGAATGCGTTAGCTGCAAAAAAGAACAGTTGGTAAGTCAAGGAAAACTATATAAGTACTACAAAAATTCACAATGGCAGTGCTACGACTGTTTTCAAAGAAAGAAAGCAGAAGACAAAAAAGAGATGAACCAAGCACTGATAAATTTGGCTAGAAGAAAAGGTTTAATCAAATAGAGAATATCGTATGGCTAAAAAGAAAGGGTTGGACTCTACCGAGGCGCTACGCTTGAACAAGGGCCTCAAAGGCACCAGCATAGGTAACGGGACGCTTAAGATAGGATCGATGAACAAGCACAAGCGTAGAAGCTTTAAGGAGTATCGGGGTCAGGGGCGGTAGTCTTAGCAAACGGCACCACCGACAGCTTAAGCTCCTCTTCCGGCGGGCTGCACAGCTCCTGAAGGATGTATCCGTGCATCGTGATAAGCTCCTCCACGTCCCACCGCCCACGGGTCATCTGTATTAGCGCCAACATCAACGAAGCTTGATCGTATTCGATTGTGTCCATCTTCACTCCTTTTTACCCACGCTTCACGGCTCACGGGTAGTTTTGTCGTTTAAATGCCCATAAATGTTCCTTATCCACCACAGGAACATGTCCTGACCTAACGTATGCTTCATGGTGTTCACTCGCGCCGCGACTAGCTGTACGTTTTCCCGTACGTAAGGGCCGTTAGGGTTTGTTCTGTCTATCGAAGCGTTGAAGTCTTTTTGTTTCCTGTCGCCGTATGTGCCATCTCTCTGGTGCGTCATCAAAACCCCGGAAAGCGCGCATTTGCCGTCCTGCATTTCCCATAGGTCAATAAGGTCTTCCGTTGTCAGTTCGTATTCAATGCCCTGCTTAACGCGCTGAGACCTTAGCTGAGTGTTTAGTACGCGTAGGTAAGCTTCGGGCGTGGCGGAAGTCTTACGCGCCCGTTGCAGGGTAACGCATTGTTGGCACACCCCTCGAACAAAACCCTCTTTGAAATGCTCGAATTGGGATACCAGCTTAGTTTTGTTGCAGGAAGTGCAGATGCGAGAACCTTGCGACTCCGGCTTTACTTTAGGTTGTCTTGGCATAGGCAAAAAAAACCCGCGGGAGCAAATTTGTGGGGAAACGCTCTACCGCGGGCCAAAATCCTTCTCAAGGGAGGTACAACACCTCCGAAGCTAGAACTTTTAGATTTTTTTGTCAACAGAAAGGGTCAACAAACTTTCTTATTTCCATATGGAAGTTATTAAGCTCAGCCATGATCTTATCTTTATTCTTAGGCGTCATTTCTTCGGTTTCCCAACGATCCCAATACATCATGTCATTAAGCTCTTCGTTTATGAGCTGTGCGGCCAGTTTTTTAGCCGTAGTCCGCCTACCTGTATACATACACCTAATCATCTGAAAAGCCCTCGCGACGCGCAGCAGACACAAAGGCATCCAAACAATCCAAAAGAATTTGCGGACGATCCGAATACGTTTTAATCATACAACTTATTTCTTCCCGGTCTTGCTGCCAGATCCGGTTGTGACGAGCAATGATCTCCTGCGCCTGCGGGTCATCCGTTTCGTAGTTAATCGCCAGTAGCTGTTTTAAATCGGACATCGGTTCTTTCCTTTATAATGAATTTGGGCAGTTAGTGTATCTTAGTATATGTGTAATGTGCAATGGGGGGTGTTTTGCTTTTTAGGCTTCAAGTGTGCCGGATAACGCTTCGCGGACCACGGCTCGCGGCTACAAAAAGCGCTTTCTTATATATGTACTCAGAAATAAAAAAATAAAAAAAAATTTAAAAATAGGTGTAACGGCGTAACTTATGTAACCGAGGGGCTTGGAGGCCAGTAATGGCGAGGGTTTCAGGCGGTTTCGCCTATTCTCCAAAAGGTTACAATTTCTACACTTCTATATGTTCTATCCCTTAATGTCGAAATTCCGTTAATGCGTTTCAAAATGTGTTTTTTTTTTTTTTTAATTCTGAGTATATATATAGGGGAGGGCTTTAAATTAAGACCCCTTTGGTATAAAGTTCACGCAAATTAACTGCTTTGGAGAAAAGCGTGGCTAAAGACCGATACATCGTCCCTGCGGGAGATAGAAAGAAAAGAGGGCGTCCGCCCAAGACAATGGAACAACGCGCGTCTAACAAGCTTACTAGGCGTCAAGAGTTGTTTGTTAAGGAACTGGTGTCTAAGGATGGTCAGATAACTTTGAAAGAGGCGGCTATCAATGCGGGCTATCCTGAAAAATCTGCCAGTAGTCGAGCATACGAATTAACTAATCCCAAGCTATCGCCTCATGTCTGTCGAGCAATCCAAGAGTATAGACGGGAACTGGATTCTAAATATGGCATTGATTACCAGAGACACGTGAGAGACCTCCAAAGAATTCGGGATATGGCATTGTCTGACAAAGCTTATTCGGCTGCCGTAATGGCAGAGTATCGCCGCGGTCAGGCTCAAGGGGATATATATGTCTCCAAGTCTGAAATCAGACACGGTACTATTGAGTCTATGTCTAAAGAAGAAGTCTTGAAGGCTTTGAAAGAGATTAAGGAGCAATATGAACCAGTCACCTATTCCTTGGGAGGACAGCCCGAAGAAGACGACGAAAAGACTCAGCGGAAAAAAACAAGAGAGCGCATTCTGGAAGTCCTTCCGGAATCAAACGAAGAAGCACCGGCCGAATTGGATTCTGACTAGGATAGAATCGTGGGCTGCGGCGGGTGTGCCGGACGTTCTGGGGTGTGACGATCTTGGTCAATTTTTTATGATCGAGCTTAAAACCACTCAGGGTAATTCGGTGCGCCTGTCGCCTCATCAAGTAAGCTTTCTGACTACACACCAGCACGCCCCTGCATGGGTGTTAGTCCACCAATCCCACCGCAATGGCGAATCTATTTTCCTGTACGCGGGAAAGGACGCCGCCGCACTGGTAAAGGATGGCCTCCGGACAGAACCGGTATTACGTCTGGATATGCCTTTTGAATGGATTGAAATATTCCCCTTGCTAACCACACAATAATCGCATAGGATTCTAAACGAACCCGCACTGGGCGGGCATAATTTAGGAATAGAACTATGTCGAATAAATGGAAAGGCGCGGTAATCGTGAACACCGCGCACCACTACACCGTTAACGCCGACTCTTACGAGGAGGCTCGCGAGCTTATCTTTAATCTTTTTTCTGAAGGCGTTCTGGCCGACAAAGTCGAGGACGTTGAGTGTTACACGTATGACGTTTCTTTAGAGGAGAATAGCTAATGTATGCCAATCAAGGGTTGATAGACGCGGTCATTGAAGAGATGAAAGTTCAAATATCTCAGCACGATTGGTCGGTAATAGAAAATCTGCTAAGTTTTTTACCGGAAGAAAGGCTCACTGGATTTTTGCCCGATGAGGGAGTTGATTTAATGGAAAGACGCGCTGCTGCACTGCGGCACTGGGAGCGATGCTTTCGGGACGGTACTGTCGATGACGAGCATGGCGAGTTTATAGCGGGGATTCTGGCGGCCGCGGGTAAATTGCAGGAGAAAGAGCTATGAAAACTTATCGAATTGGAATTCACTTTGAAGAAGGGGTCGTATTGACCGTTGAAGCGGAAAGCGAGGAAGCGGCTCAACAGATAGCCATGGATGCTGTTCACGACTTCGGCGGGACAGAATACCCTAAAGAGTTTAAGCAGGACTGCGTGCATCGTGATTTTTTCGTGACGAATGCCGATATTTCAGAACGTCCGGAGGATTTTTGCCAAGCCTGTGAGGATGGCACGTGTCCTGAATTAACACCCAACGAGGATTCTATAGATGCCTAAATACAGCCATGGATTTGATATTGCGTTTGAAGTTATATCTGACAAAGAGGACGGTGATGACGTAACCCCTGAAATGGTCACCGAAGCGATTAAGCGCCGATTAAAAACCAATAAGGATAATCTGTTAGATATATGCCACGTGTTCGACACTGTGGAGGTAGACGAATGATTCTGTTCGGTTTGGCATGGTGGGAAAAAAAGCTTAAGGCCAAATACGAGCCGGATGCGCATATAAAAGAATTGCAGCGACAGTATTACGAGCGCAATTATCCTAAGCCTGATGAGGTTAAAACGGAAACGTCTAAAGCCGATCCGCCGGAATCCGGAAAAAAATAAAACTAAGGCCGCTATTGTACGCGGCCTTTTTTATGTGTATTGTACGCGCTCAATATGTGAAAAGTGGAGGTTTAAAGATGAAAGCAAACGATTTTATTCTCAATTGCACTATGCGGCCTATTCGCCGCCATGGCGTCAATACCGATTCGTTTATTGTATATACCGGTAAGGGATCGCCGATCGGCACGTATGATCCGGCCGGTGTTGAATTTGAACCTATTCGTGATTGGCATACTGCATTTTCCAAGAGTTTAATTAAGTCTGTATTCGAAGGGAGTGATTCTAATGCTTAAAACAGTAATTTATAGTAGCGCTAAAAAGACCGGCGGGTGCGCGGTAACATACCGATCCGGCCGCGGCGATCTTTATTCTACGTGCCCAAATACGTGCGCATTAAAACCGGCCGGTAACAGCGGTGCGGAATCGGTAGATTTGGATTATTTGGATGCCTTAGTGGATGCGGTGCCGGATAATGGCGCGGCCTTTACTTATACGCATTTTGAACCGGCGCATTGGATCGATCGATGCAAACCAAATGGAACCGTTATTAATTTCTCTGGCGATACGGTTTCCGATGCAATTCAAGCGCGCAATAAATACGGCGTGCCCGCGACCGCGGTAGTCGATCGCAAGTATTGGAACGGCGATAAATCTAAGCGCGAGGCCGATACCTTGATTGTTAGATGTCCGGCGGAATTAAGGCCGGATTCGATCACGTGTCGCAATTGCGGCGGCGGCAAACCATTATGCGCTAGACGCGATCGCGATTACGTTATCGGATTCACCGCGCATGGTAGCGGCGCGACTAAGGCCGAAAGGCCAAATGAATCCGGCGGATGTTATGCCGGCCATGGCCACGTGGCTATACACTGGCGCGCCACGTCTAATGCTACCGCGGCGGCGGATGATTCCGCGCAATTGCGCTCGTTTGCTAAATCATTACCGGCCGGCACCATATTGCGCCATCACGTGGCCGGCGACATAGGGGCATAAAGTTTATTAATTTCTATTGTACTTTTGTCAATAACCCCATATTATTCGCATATAGGCATATGCCTATGATCTGCAATTTTATTAAATTTATATAGGAATCAAGATCATGCAAATTGAAAATAGCTCAAACACTCTGACTCAATTACTCGAAACCGTTCGCGAGCAAGCTTCTAGAAGCGCGGATTATCTAGCGCCTACCGATGCGTTACAGTTTAGAACGCGTGATACCGGCGGTGAGCATAAAACGTCTAGCATTATTCTAGAGGCTAATCGCGGCGAACCTACGCGCGAATTGCGCGTTAACGATGTCGCTTTCGATCAGATATCCGCCAAGGCCGGAATAGACGTTCGAACGGCGCGCCGATTACGCGACAATTACAGTAATGAGTTCGAAGGATTGGTTAACGCTATATGGCAGCGCGAACCTAGCACGCGGATGATTCGAAGCTTTATGGATGATGAAAGGAATGGGGTCGCGCGCGCGTTTGTTTCTGATAAGTTTAAAACGTTTGATAACGCGCATTTATTAAATGCGGCATTACCGCAACTGATGGAGTCTAGCGCGGGATGGCAAGTGGTTAATGGAACGGTCACCGATCGCCGTTTATACCTCCGACTGAAATCTACGCAATACACTGGCGATGGTGCGGCAGTAGGCGATGCCATGGCGCTAGGCATAGGATTATCGAATAGCGAAGTCGGCCATGGTTCGATTAGCGTGTACCAGATGATCTGGACACTGGCGTGTCTTAACGGAATGCAAACAGAGAACCGTCACCGTAGTTCGCATATAACTAGCGCGCGGGCAGAATCGGATACGTGGGGATTATTAACAGACGAGGCTAAAGACGCGGATAATACCGCGCTAAGCTTAAAGGTTCGAGACCTTGTTTCTGCCTACGGTTCGAGGGATGCCCTAGATGTGGTGCTAGATAAAATGCGCAATGCCGCGGGCGATATTGTCACCGGATCCGCGCAAGCCGCGACTGAAGCGCTTGGATCAGTGTTGAAATTAACGAAAGCCGATACCAGCCGCGTGCTCGATGGTTTACTGGCGACTATCGGGCAGGCCGGTTATGCCGGTAATCCGGTATCACGCGCGACAATGGTTAACGCGGTGACCGCGGCGGCGCATTCTGTGGATGCCGATAGCGTAGACGATTGGCAGAAATTAGGCGGCCGCGTGCTAGATCTACCGCGCGCCGATTGGCAACGGGTAGCATTAGCCGCCTAGTGTTAACAGCTCGCAATTAAGGCCGCCGCGTGCGGCCTTTTTTGTATCTATTTACTTTTCACATAATAAGCCGATACAATCTACGCAAGTCCGCGATTGGCGCGGCATTTTAAGGAATAGAACCCATGTCACAGATTGAAGATATTATTGTTGAATTAATCGAAAGCCGAATTGCCGACTATGATTTCGGCCGAATTATAGATGACGCCATCAGTTATAACGATGACGTGCAAGGGCATGAGAGCCGAATAGATGACCTTGAAAATATCGATGTCGAATCGACTCTCACTGAATTCGGCGACCGAATAGATGAGCTGGCCGAACTGGTTCGCCTCTCATCTGTCACCGCGGCCGCGGCCGATAATCCGCCGGCTAATCAGATTGATTTAATCATGCCGCGCAATCCTATGGTGCTTGGCTATGGTTCGATGGAACAGCTGCGCGAGTATGTTAGCGCGACACTGGCCGGCACCGGCCAATCGGAAGCGCTATTGCTTGAAATGGTATTCGCTACAGCTCGCAGAATAATCGACATAAAGTTGGGAACTGATACCAAGCTTTAATCGCTACCCGCTCGCAATTAAGGCCGCCGCGTGCGGCCTTTTTTGTATCTATTTACTTTTCACATAATAAGCCGATACAATCTACGCAAGTCCGCGACTGGCGCGGCATTTAAAAGGAATCTAGACTATGTCAGAAAATCAATTTTATTCTGTGATCGATGAATTCGATAAACTGTTCGCGGTATGCCCGCCGCGATCGTGCGCGCAGAAACGCTACTATCGCGCGGTTCCCGATGGTGAGATCGTCACGCCATTAGATAACGAGGAATCGGTATATAGTTACCCATTGTCGGCCGTTGCTGTTTTTTATAAGGGGCCGACTAATACGCTAGGCGTCCGTTATCGTTGCGTCATGACCGGTCAGAATTCGCGGACCTATTCGCGCGATTACTCGCTAGACCATGGGCCGGACGCTTGGCGCGTTGCAGTTCAGTACTTACGCGATTGCGGCCATGGTGATCTTGTACGCGATAACGTCCTGACTCTTGGCGCGCTTCCGAATAGTTCGGATTACGTTCTAACTATTGGCGGATCTAAGCTGCACTTAGCTAGATAAGCGTTAACAGCTCGCAATTAAGGCCGCCTAATCGCGGCCTTTTTTTTGCCCGTTATATATGCCGGCCGCGGCCGGCCGGTCGTAAAGCGTATCGTACGGCGCGAGAATCGCGGCCAGTTGAGCGCGGTCCGCGAACTGGGCACCAGTGCCCCATCTGTACGTTAAAATTTTCACTTCCACTGGCCGCGGCCGCCGATCCCTATATATTGTGCCCGCGAATTATTTAGATCCTGGGCACAATCCGGATAACCCGCGTATTTACTGGCCTGCAGCGGTGCCGAACTGACAAAAAAAACGGCCGGTTTCCGAGACCACTATATATTGTGTTCTAGTCACTGGATCGTGAAGCGCGGGCACCGGCTCGAGGGCCGCGGTGCGCGAACTGGCGCGCCAGTAGCGCGGGCAATCGCCTAGGATCCCTATGCCAATCGAGGCTAAACGCGCAGAAAATGCGAGATTCGGCCTGCACAAATCGCGCCTAGGCCCACCTCCCCCCGGAGCGCGTGCTTGTGCATGTTTTTGACAAACAATCACCAGAAAAAACAATTTGAAAAAAATTTATAAAAATGAAATAATTGATATGCGATTATCAATATATAATCGTATAAAAAAGATGGCCAAATAGACTAATAAGTGGCGAATTTCGCCAACTAATAGCGAAACTAACCAAGGGACCCCTATCTATGGATGATTTTTCTGAAATTTTACTAGCGGACGGCTTTGACAAAGCCTTTATCGGAATAGGCTCGCGGGCCGGGGACGAAGATATTGCAGTCTATGACCTCGAAAAGTGTGTCAATATTTTGGTAGACTCCGGAATGACCCATGAAGAAGCGGCTGAATATATTGATTTCAACGTTTTAGGTTCTTATGTGGGACCCCGGACGCCACTCTTTCTTGACCCAATGGACATAGACGATGTCAGAACTCTTGCAAAGTAACCTTGACGATGCCGATGAGCGCCGTTTAAAGCTAGAACTTCGTTTAGCGCAATTAGAGCGTGTTGAGCATTGCCAGAATAACTTTCTGACCTTTGTAAGATCCATGTGGCCTGAGTTCATTGCGGGAAAGCATCACAAGATTATTGCCGAGAAGCTTGAAGCGGTGGCCAATGGCAAGCTAAAGCGCTTGATTGTCAACATGCCTCCTCGTCACACCAAGAGCGAATTCGCCAGTTTCTTGTTTCCTGCATGGATGGTCGGAAGGAACCCTGCGATGAAGATAATTCAGGCTACGCACACCACGGAGCTTGCGGTTGGTTTCGGCAGAAAGGTTAAGAATCTTATTGAGAGAGAAGATTATGCTGAAATTTTCCCGGAATCTAAGTTGGCGGCGGACTCTAAGGCGAGTGGTCGATGGGATACTGCTCGTGGTGGCATGTACTATGCTGTTGGTGTTGGTAGTAATCTCGCTGGTCGCGGCGCTGATTTATGTATTATTGACGACCCGCACTCTGAGCAGACCGCTATGTCGAACTCTGGATTCGATGATGCGTGGGACTGGTACACGGGCGGACCAAGACAGCGTCTCCAGCCGGGAGGGGCCATAGTTCTGGTCATGACGCGTTGGTCGGAGAAGGATTTGACGGGGCAGTTGGTGCGTCAGATGGCAAAGGATCCTTTGGCGGACCAGTGGGAAGTAATAGAGTTTCCCATGGAGTTACCTTCTGGGGACCCCGTTTGGCCGGAATATTGGTCTCCTGATGATCTAACCGCGGTAAAGGCGTCTATTCCTCCGAGCAAATGGAATGCGCAGTATCAGCAGCAGCCTACGGGTGACACTAACGCAATCTTGAAGCGGGAGTGGTGGAACGTTTGGGATCAGCCAAAGATTCCTCGTTTGGAGTATGTTATCCAAAGCTACGATACGGCGTTTAGTAAAAGGGAGACGGCTGACTACAGTGCGATAACCACGTGGGGAGTTTTCTATCCTGACGAGGGTCCCCAGCCTAATTTGATTTTGCTGGATTCTAAGAAGGGCCGTTGGGATTTTCCGGAGCTTAAGGCTATGGCTTTGGAGCAGTATAAGTATTGGGACCCCGAAACGGTTATAATCGAAGCGAAGGCGTCTGGGACCCCTTTGACACAAGAGTTGCGCAATATGGGAATCCCTGTGGTAAACTTTACGCCGTCCCGCGGTAATGATAAGGTAACTAGGGTGCATTCTATCGCTCCTCTTTTGGAAGCTGGAATGATATGGGTGCCGGACGAGCAATGGGCACAAGAATTAATCGAAGAGTGTGCTGCGTTTCCGTATGGGGAACACGACGACTTGGTAGACAGTACCACTCAAGCACTGATGCGTTATCGTCAAGGTAACTTTGTACAATTGCCTACTGACGATTGGGAACAAGACGAAGACCCGGCACATGTCCGGGCCGCGTATTATGGTTGAGGAAGGTAGACATGGCGTTAACACTTGAAGAAGTAATGGCCGAGATTGATCGGATCAAAGAAGAGTACGCTCGAGAAGATCCAGACTATGCGGCGCAGGCCATTTCGACATTCATGCTGGATAACGACGTTCCGGAAGATCTTTACCGTAACGCCATGTCAAAGGTCAACGAGGCCAACTATCGCAGCATAGCCCAGTCTGGACTTGCGGGAGGCGAAAGTTTAGGTGGTGACGGAGACGGCACAGGAGTCGTAAAGCTGACCCCAATCCGTTCTGGCGAAGGAGTAACTTATTCGGCTATTCCGGATCAGTACACTCTTGCTGACGTGCAAGTAGCTGGTCGTCCTATGATGAACGAGGCCCAGCTTAGTCAGTACCTGCCTTACGATCCTTACAGCATTGAACAACGCCGAGCTTACGAGTTGGAAGGCCCGCGAGCCGTGACGTTCTACGACCGCATTTTGAACCGTCCCGTTCCTGTTGTAACTAAAGGATTCCTGCCCAGTGGCGAGCCTACTACGGGCATTACTATGGGGGACGCGGCCCTCGCGCCATCTGGCGAAATGGATATTACGTCGGTCTTCCCGTCTACTGGCATGAATATCATGGGCAGTGGTCTTGGGGGCACGACAGTAGGGTTGTCTGCTGAGCAGGCGGCGGCAGCGGGCCTTCCTCCCGGTAGCTCTACCGGAAATATTTTATCTACCACTGGTGACAACTTTGTCACACCCGCCGGTACGCTGACCACGGATCAAGTTCTGGGCACTACTGGAACTGGCAATTTTGTTTTTGACACGGTCACGGATGGAACGGGCAATGACACCGCCTTAACAAAAGTTTGCCCGGACGGCAGCGTTGTTGGGATAAACGAGGCGTGTCCAATTGTGGATAACCGGACGCAAGTCCAAAAAGATTTACAAGCTATTTACTTAGGGTCGCCTAATACCGAAATCGCCGGACAGCGTATCTCGGACTATGCCAATGCTATGGGCGGGTTAACTTCGGAACAAGTAGTAAACTCTATCAATCCGGTTATATCTCAAGGCGGAAGTGGCTTATTAGATCCGGGTTCTGTGATAACTGCGGCGGATGTGGACGCGGCGGTAGTTGCCGGAAACTTTCCTTTAGCGGGAACTGGTTCTCCTGTTACCACTAACCTAACCGACTTGTACACCCCGGGAGCGGCTACCGGACAAGGGGATTACACTAACCTTGAGTCGGCGTACCGAGTTTTGGACGAAGGCGCTAGACAAGGTTTGAGCTTAGATCAAATAGGTTCTCAGTTTGGCTTAGACGCTGCTAGGACTCGTCAAGTCCTTCAGGATGTCGGCATTGACCCCTCTGCGTATGCTGCGGGTAAAGGCATTCTTTCTTTGCCCTCTACTGTAACGGAAGTCGGTTCGCAAAGGATTCCCGGATTTCAAAAAGGCGGTGCGGTAGACACGGGAGACCAAAGCGGCGGTTTTGTCGAAGGACTGAGGTCCGTGGGCCGCGGCATCTCAGGTCTTGCCAGTTACGCAAAAGACAAGATGTTTGGTGAAGTGCCCGAGTACATGGCGGACACCTCCGAGATTCGTTTCTCTGGTCGCCCGGGCAGCACTTATCGTGAAGAGTATTACGGTGAAGGGCCTACGTTTGAGGAGCGGTTGATTAAGGAATACGGTTACCCGGAAAGCCCCGAGCGTCCCGGTTCAGCAGACTTTAGTCGCGAATCACGGCCCACGGGTCGTATGGACATGCCGGCAACCTCTGAGTTGTTAGACGCCCGCGCGCATGCGTTAGGCACTGCTCTTTACGGAAACGAGTATGGTGGTGAGGCTTCTAGCACCATGGGTTTTTTAGGCGAGCAGTATGATCAGATGGTTGATAACGCCAGTCGAGAAGACGCGGCTATGGACAGTCGCAACAATGCGGTTGGTCGCAAGATTCTTCGTAACGCGGGTATTATGAACACGACTCGGGATCTTACTAGGATGGTTGACCAAAAAATCTTGGATCAGCTAGACCGCATTATGGATCGTCCTATTGAAGAGCGTAGGGCAGAAAGTCCTAAAGACGGTCCGGATCTTTACTTCTCTAGATTAGACCCTAAAACGCTGAAGACTACTACGGATCCCCGAGGGATCATTAACGCAAAAACATACTCTCGTCACCCCGGCGGAATTTAAAAACAGGACACGGACATGGCAGAACCACGGCAACCGGTAGTCTCTTTGATGGATCGAATGAGTGACGATCCGGAGCTTTTGGCTATTCAAGACGAAGCGGACTTAGCGACACCTAACGGCATGTCATCTGCGGCGGACATTATGCCCGACGGCATTGAGATTGAGTTAGATGAAGAAGGCGGCGCTACCATAGACTTCGATCCTATGGCCGACAACATGACTGACGAAGGGGATTTCTACCGGAATCTCGCCGAGGACATGGATGACGGCGAGTTGGGGCGTATTTCAAACGATTTGGTTGGTCAATACGACGCCAACAAAGCGTCTCGTCAGGACTGGGAAGACACGTATACCAAAGGTTTAGAGCTGTTAGGATTTAAGTACGAAGAGCGCACTTTGCCTTTCCGTGGCGCTACTGGCGTAACTCACCCACTTTTGGCCGAATCCGCCACTCAGTTTCAAGCGCAAGCTTTTAACGAGCTTTTGCCTCCAGAAGGTCCGGTTCGTACGGCGATTGTTGGCGCCCCGGATAAAGAAAAAGAGTCTCAAGCACGTCGCGTTCAAGAATTTATGAACTACTACATCACTAACGTGATGGAAGAGTACACGCCCGAATTCGACCAAATGCTGTTTTATTTACCCTTGGCCGGATCAACCTTCAAGAAGGTTTACTATGATGAGACTTTGGGCCGTGCGGTAAGTTCTTTTGTACCTGCGGAAAACCTTGTCGTGCCGTACGAGACAAGTAATCTGGAAACGGCTCCGATTATTACTCACGTAGTGCCTATTTCTGCAAACGACCTGCGCAAAAAACAGGTTTACGGGTTCTATTTGGATGTTCCGATTAACCCCGGGCAAGAAGAATCTTCGCAGCTTAGCGATGAAATAGACAACATACAGGGCGTACATCCCTCGTATGTTAATTACGACTGCACTTTGCTTGAGTTCCACGTAGAGCTGGATCTACCGGGCTTTGAAGACACTGGTGAGGACGGTGAGGAAACGGGTATTAAAATCCCTTATATCGTCACCATTAGCGAAGAAACCGGAAAAGTTTTGGCTATTCGTCGTAACTACATTGAAGGCGACGCGTCGTACAAAAAGATTCAATATTTCGTCCACTATAAGTTTCTTCCGGGTCTGGGCTTCTATGGCTTGGGTCTTATCCATACTATTGGTGGACTCTCTAGGACCGCCACAGCGGCGCTACGCCAGCTAATAGACGCGGGTACATTGTCTAACTTACCGGCTGGCTTTAAGGCCCGTGGCATGCGCATACGTGATGATTCTGAGCCTTTGCAGCCGGGAGAGTTTAGGGACGTAGATGCGCCGGGCGGTGCTATTCGAGAAAGCTTGATGCCGCTTCCGTTTAAGGGTCCGGATCAGACGTTATTTAATTTGCTGGGTTTTGTAGTAGAAGCCGGGCAGCGTTTTGCTACGATTACTAATTTAAAAGTTGGTGACGGGAATCAAAATGCGCCGGTGGGCACTACCGTAGCCATGCTTGAGCAAGGTACTCGTGTAATGAGCGCGGTACACAAACGCATGCATTATGCGTTACGGCAAGAGCTAAAGCTTTTGACACAAGTAATTGCCAATGATTTGCCGCAAGAATACCCTTATTCGGTAGAGGGCGGTGATCAAGCCATTATGGCTAAAGATTTTGATGACCGGGTAGATGTAATACCGGTTTCTAATCCAAATGTTTTTTCGCAATCTCAGAGAATAGCGGTTGCACAATCTCAACTAGAGCTTGCTATGCAAGCGCCACAGCTTCATAACACGCATGAGGCTTACCGCCGTATGTACGAAGCTTTGGGCGTTCGGGATATAGATAAGATTCTTAACGCACCTACTGCGGATGAGCCATTACCTAAAGATCCTGCGCAAGAGCATATTGACGCTATGGATGATGTGGAGCTTAAGGCATTTGAAGGTCAGGACCACGATGCGCATATAACCGCGCACTTGACCTTTATGGCGTCGGGCATTGTTCAAGCAATGCCTGCAATGGCAATGGCTTTGCAAAAGCACGTTTTACAGCATGTAAAGCTTAAGGCTCGTGAGCAAGCCGCAGCGATGTTCTTGCAGCAAAACCAAGGTCAAGAGGTTACTGAAGATCAGATGCTTGACGTTGAAACGTTGGTTGCACAGATTATTGCTCAGGAAATGCAGACAGTTCGTCAGATGAGCCAGAGCATTATGGGCGGCGAGGGCCAAGGTCCAGATCCGTTGCTGGCTTTGAAAGAGAAAGAGTTACAGATAAAAGAACAAGGTACTGCCGCAGATATATCAGAAGGCCAGCGCAAGCTAGACCTGCAAGCGGCAACTTTGCAAGAACGTTCGCGTCAATTTAACGAACGCTTGGCTAGCCAAGAACAGACTAACCAACAAAGAATTGAAGCAACCAACCAACGAGAACTTATGCGCATCCAAGCGCAACGAGAGCAACGAGGAAATTAATTATGCGCACTGTAAAATGTAACGGAAGTGCTCCGGGCAAAGCCCCTAAAGCCACAAACTATGCGGACATAAAAGGCCAAGGCCGTGTACCGTACGCTATGGCTAAAGCCGAAAAAACACCTAATACAGAAAAAGGCGTCTGTATTACGGGCAAGAGCCGCGGCATGGGAGCTATGCTTCGTGGCGGTGACTTCCACATTTGTTAGGAGAAAATCATGCCTCTGATGCGTGGTAATAGTTCGAAAACTATAAGCTCCAATATAAGCAAGCTTAGGGACGAGGGGTATCCGCAGAAGCAATCTGTGGCTATTGCCTTGTCCAAAGCGGGGAAAAGTAAGCCCAAGAAAATGGCTAGTGGCGGAGTGGTAAAGGGTTTTAGCCCTATCATCATGAAACCGCAAAGGTTTCAAGGTATCTATTAGCCTTTTTCAAAAAAATAGTATAAGATTCGCTGCAACTATATCAGATAAAATCATGGGAGGATTCATGGATGATTTGGTTGTGGTGCAGTTCGTTCAAAAAAGCATTAAAGAACGCAGAAGTAACGTATTAGATATTTTAGAAAGCAACGGTATAGCCTCCATGGAGCAGTACGCTACTCTGATGGGTGAGCTAAACGCATTGAATCACATAGCACAGGAACTCTCCTTCCTGCTAGAACAACAGGAGCAGTTGAATGATTGAAGTACCCGGTTACTTAGCAAAACAGCTTGAAAAAGAAGCTGCTGAAAAAAAATCTAAAAAATCAAAAGAGGATGTTTCACGTGAAACATCTGTTGACAGCATGTACGTCGAGCCAAAGTCTAAAGTATTAGACCCCTCAAAGGCCGACGCTTCCCTCCTAGAAAAGCTTCCGAACCCCAGCGGTTGGAGACTGTTAATACTGCCCTATAGAGGCAAATCTAAGACAGACGGTGGCATTTATATACCGGACAAAGTGTTAGAAGACGGTCAAATTCAAACCGTAGTTGGATATGTCTTAAAGAAAGGCCCGTTAGCGTACAAAGACAAAGATAAATTCCCAGAAGGCGATTGGTGCAAAGAGAAAGATTGGGTAATTTTTGCTCGGTATGCGGGGTCTCGTTTCCGTATTGACGGGGGCGAGGTACGTATTCTTAACGATGACGAGATACTAGCAACCATCTCTGACCCGGAAGATATAATCAGTTTTTAATAGGAGATAAACATGGCTGAAGCACAATACGAAATTGAAGAGGACGAAAAGTCCGTAGATTTAGACGTTTCTGAAACCGAAGAAACGGAAATAGAGCTTAAATCTTCTCAAAAAGAAAATGCAGACGAAGCTAGTGACGAAGCTAGCTCATCTTTTGATGACGATGACGAGCATCAAGAGTATAGCGCGGGTGTTAAAAAACGAATTGATCGTCTAACTAAAAAAATGCGAGAAGCCGAGCGGCAGCGAGAAGAAGCCGTTAAGTATGCGCAAAACGTGCAAAGCGAGGCGGAAAAGATACGCGCCCGTATGCAAGCGTTAGATCAAGGCTACATGACAGAGTACGGCAGTCGCTTAAGCATGGAACAGCAGCAGGTTGAAGCTGAATTAAAACGTGCTGTTGAAATGGGTGATTCGGACGCTACTGTAGCTGCTCAAAGAAAGATGACCCAGTTGGCGCTTGCTTCGGATAGGTACGAAACCACCAAGCAGGCCCAAGAGCGTGCTTTGAGGGAGCAACAGCAGGCTGCTCAATACCAACGGCAACCGGCTCCTCAGCCGGCTCCTAGAGCGCCGGATCCAAAAGCCGAAGACTGGGCAAGCAGAAATGAATGGTTTGGGACGGATGAAGCTATGACCTTTGCCGCATTTGGCTTACATAAGAGATTAGTGGAAGACGAAGGATTTGACCCAACGAGCAATGAGTATTATAGTGAGCTAGACAATCGCATACGGAAAGAATTTCCGCATAAATTTAAAGACTCTGCCGGCAAACGTCCTGTACAAAATGTAGCCGGAAGCGCCCGTGGAACCACGGGTAGGACTGGACGCAACACTAAGGTAAAACTCACGCCAAGCCAAGTCGCTATTGCGAAGAAATTAGGTGTGCCACTTGAAGAATACGCGAAATATGTCAAATAGGAGACGACAATGACTGACAAGAAATTAGGTTTTGAAGGTATTGATCGCTCTTCTCGCGCTAAAGACAGCAGAGAGAAACAACAGAGGCGAAAGCCTTGGGCACCCCCGTCCATGTTAGATGCACCACCTGCACCCGAAGGGTACAACCACCGGTGGATACGTGCAGAAGTTCGTGGTTTTGACGACCGCAAGAATATTTCTGCTCGTATGAGAGAAGGATATGAGCTTGTAAGAGCGGATGAGTATCCCGATTTCGAAGCCCCGGTAGTAGATTCAGGAAAATATGAAGGTGTTTTTGGCGTTGGAGGACTTTTGCTCGCACGCATTCCAGTAGAAACTTTGGCGGAAAGAACTGAATATTTTTCTGGTAAAACTCAAGATCTTATGGATGCTGTCGATCACGACATGATGCGCGAAAATGCCCACTCAACTATGGCGATTACTAAACCCGATCGTCAATCTCGTGTAACTTTTGGTGGCTCAAGAAAAAATTAAGCCACCCCTTTAGGAGAAATTACTTATGGCAAATCAAGCAACTGCCTATGGTCTTCGTCCTATCGGGCTTGTTGGTAGCGGCGTAAACAGTACTGGTGTAACCGAGTACGAAATCGCCTCTGACAACGCTAATGCTATTTTTCAGTACGGAATTGTTGTTCCTACTAGTGCCGGTGTAATTGCTCGTGCAGCAGATACAGCGGGCGGTACTACCGCAGCATTAGGTGTCCTGATGGGTGTTGAATATCAAGATTCTGTCCAGAAAAAGCCTGTGTGGCTAAACTACTGGCCGGGCGCTGCTGGCGTAAGCGTGGATACGAACTATCCTGTTAAAGCTTACGTTGCGGATAATCCGAATCAAATTTTCCAAGTTGCCTCGGATGCAAGCCTTACAGATCGAGCAACTGCTCTAGCTACCGTGTTCGCAAACGCGTCTTTGGGCACTTCTGCTCAAGCGGGTTCTACAAACAACGGTAACTCTACATCTGCGTTGAGTGTAAGCAGTGTTGCTACTACAGCAACTTTGCCTCTTCGTATTGTAGGCATTGTAGATGACGAAGCGAACAGTGATTACACTGCGGCGGGTATCCCGCTTAAAGTGCGTTTCAATGCTCACTTCAATTCAAATGCATCGCGGTTTGATTCACAAACCACTTCATTAACCACTGGCATTTAAGAGGGCTAAATCATGGCTATATCTCGCGCACAACTAGCGAAAGAGCTGGAACCCGGACTAAATGCGTTGTTCGGGATGGAGTACGATCGTTACGAAAATGAGCATGCAGAGATCTTTGACGAAGAGTCATCAGATCGTGCATTTGAAGAGGAAGTGATGTTGTCAGGTTTTGGCACCGCCCCTGTTAAGTCAGAAGGTGGTTCTATCTCGTTTGATGACGCGCAGGAAACATTTACTGCCCGTTACACTCACGAGACCATTGCTTTGGCATTCAGCATCACTGAGGAAGCGATTGAAGACAATCTTTATGATCGTCTTGCAGCTCGTTATACTCGTGCTCTTGCTCGTTCTATGTCACAGACTAAGCAAATTAAAGCTGCTTCTGTGTTAAACAACGCGTTCAATGCTGCTGTACCTGTTGGTGATGGTGCGGCTCTTTGTTCTGCGTTACACCCTTCACTGTCAGGCAACCAGAGCAACAAGCTTGCCGTTGCTGCGGACCTAAACGAAACGTCTCTTGAGCAAATGCTCATTAACATCGCGGGTCTGACAGATGAGCGTGGTCTTAAGATTGCCGTACGTGGCATGAAGATGATTATTCCTAAAGAGCTGCAATTCATTGCAGAACGAGTAATCAACTCTAACCTGCGTCCCGGCAGTGCCGATAACGACATCAATGCGACTAAGTCTATGGGTATGATTCCTGACGGTGCAGTGGTTAACCACTTCCTGACAGACCCAGACAACTTCTTCATTAAGACTGATGCTCCTAACGGTTTTAAGATGTTCAACCGAACTCCTCTTAAGACTGCGATGGAAGGCGACTTCGATACTGGCAACATGCGATTCAAGGCCCGTGAGCGTTACAGCTTCGGCGTCTCAGATTGGCGTGCTGTTTACGGTAGCGGTTCATAAGATTTAGGTCTTGTGTGGAAAAGGGGTGGCTTGTGCTGCCCCTTTTTTTATCGTATCTTACAAATGTCCCTGACAGTCGCATCCCGTGACTGACTTAGCCCAGACAGGAGATCTTCATGGCTAATACTACTTTTACCGGACCCGTTAGGTCTGAAAACGGTTTTACTGAAATTACTAAAAACGCCACTACCGGCGCAGTAACTACCAATATTTCAATCACTTATGATGGCACCAACAGTGTCGTTATCTTGAACGATTTACCCACTTCTGATCCTAGCGTAGCTGGTCAACTCTGGAGTAACGCCGGAGTTGTAACCGTATCGGCGGGATAATAGGGGGCCAACATGGCTGGTTCTGATGTAAAAGCTATACGGCTAACAAGCACCGGTTCTGCGGGAGTAGGCCCTGCTCGTATACGCCAAATACAAGTTTTGACAGACAATGTCGGAGCCGGGCGTCTTACTGTTACCGATGGTAACGGTGGCGCTACCGCTTTAGACATTGACTTTAAGACTGACGACTCTCATTCGGTTAACATCCCGGATGAAGGTATCCGCGTGTCGGATATATATGTTTCGTTAGAAACAAATATTACCGCTATGACTGTGTTTTACAGTTAAAGGAAGATTAAATGGCTCGTGAAATTTCATCTATATCTCGTATAGGAACAAGCGAGCCTTTTGAGCTTCAAGTCGCTAGAGGCCAAATTTCGTATCATAATTCGTTACATAAATTTGGTTATAACCCTGAAATAGGGACTGACGCTGAAACAGTGTGGACGATAGGAGGTTCATATACCTACCTTACGTCGGCTTCGACTTTGTATGTTTCAAGTTCTGATGCAAACGATACGTCAGCGGGCACCGGCGCACGAACGGTTCAGGTATACGGGTTAGACGCAAATTATGACGAAGTAAACGTAACGGTTTCGTTATCCGGGCAAAGCGCCGTTCAGTTGGGAGAGGCGTCTAATTGGATCCGTGTATTTCGTATGGTAGTGCGTTCAGCCGGAAGTTCTGGCCAAAATGTAGGCACTTTGTACGTTGGAACAGAAGCGACACCCGCTTCTGGTGTTCCGGTGTCTACGTATGCCTCCATAGCAATTGGTGATAATCAAACTTTAATGTGTGTCTGGACAGTGCCCCGGGGGTACACGGCGTATTTGCATCAAAAAGATGTTTCAGCGTCCTCTAGTGCAGGTAAGTTTGCTATTTTTACTTTAGAAGCTCGTCCTTTTGGCGAAGTTATGCAGGTAAAAGACAGAGTGCTATTAGCCAATAATTCTACGGCAATTAGTTATTGGAACCCGATATCTTTTTCAGAAAAAACCGATATTGAAGTACGGGCGCAAGCAGACAGTGTAGGCGGGACAGTTACCGCTTCGGCTACGTTAGATATTACTTATATTTTGAATGGTGCGGAATTAGATGGCTAGTACAAAGGCTGTAAAACGAAGCCCTTCTGGGCGTCTTAGCTATCGCGGAGAGACTTTTTCTGGCTATAACAAGCCAAAAAGGACGTCCGGCGGTAGCAAAAAGTTTGCAGTTCTGGCTAAGAAAGGCGATGACGTAAAACTAGTTCGTTTTGGTGATCCTAATATGACCATAAA
>Ga0222714_10001832_pt1 | contig 23513 bp, 36 predicted proteins | sample C33_3DmetaG_FD_165048 | JGI IMG/M metagenome (GOLD analysis project Ga0222714, IMG submission 165048) | Estuarine water microbial communities from San Francisco Bay, California, United States - C33_3D | ecosystem: Environmental > Aquatic > Marine > Unclassified | place: USA: California...
TCCCAGATTTGCCAAAGCCAAGGAAAGATGTGAACAAAAAGTAATTGACATGTATAAAGATGTCATTGCTGAAGAAAAATCCTGGGCGGATTATCTATTCAAACTTGGTCCTGTTATTGGGCTCAACGCCAACATTCTTAAAGACTTTGTTGACTACACAGCAGTTGGAGCATTAAAAGACATTGGAATCAAGTATTGGGATGATGCCCCAAAAACCACTCCTATTCCGTGGTTTAATAAACATTCAGATACCAGCAAAAAACAAACGGCCTTGCAAGAAAACGAATCAGTGAACTACGTGATTGGCGTCATGAGTGAAGGCGTTGATTATGATGATTTACCGATACTATAATAAGGATAATTTAACATGCTAACAGTGTACTCTAAGAATAACTGTCCATATTGTGATAAAGCGAAGCATTTACTGACTACAAAAGACATTGAATTTAAAGTAGTAAATATAGATATAGACCCTGAGGCAAGGGAATGGTTAATCAGTGAAGGGCATCGATCAGCACCTCAAATATATAAAGATGGTAAATTATTTGTAGAAGGTGGTTATCAAGGCTTGGTTAGATTAACCGATGAAGAATTAACAGAGAAATTAGGAGTTTAAGTATGGCAAAATTAACAGTATATTCAGACAAAGGAATTAGATCGTCATTGGCCAAAACAAGATTAACACAATTAGGTGTTGATTTTGATGTGGTGGATTGTGAGGCTGATGTTAGTGGAGTTTCATTCATTGAATCCAAGGGAAGAGATAGAGACCATTATCCATTACCTCAATTTTATGTAGGTGAATCTGTTGCTTGGGAAGGATTCAAGCAAATGAAGGATCTAAATGCTTCTGAAATTAATGAAAGGGTGGATGAACTTAATGCTGGTTAACAATCAAAAATACGCAAGAGATGACGTAGTGACTTTCAAACTTGTCAATGGAGACGAGATAGTGGCAAAGATAGTAGAAGATACAGAAGATTATTATACTATCTATAAACCAACAACAGTGATGCCTAGCCAACAGGGCATTGGATTAATACAAAGTGTGTTTACTGCGGAATTGGAAAAGACCATGTTGCTACACAAACAACACGTGATGTTAACAGCACCAGCAGTGGATGATATTGTTAAACACTACATTAAAACAACAACAGGTATAGAAACTGTTTCAGCAGGAAAGATTATAACATAAGGTAACTAAAATGGCAGATGATCTAATAGCCAGCGCCAGGTCGATGACGGTAGTATCCGATGGCCAATACAATGCTATCGGATTACCCAAAGGCGGACTAACTCCCGCTACTATCACTGCCATGACTGGATTTAGCCTAGGGGAGGGACTTGCTAAAAACTGGAAAGTTGAAGCCGCAATCAGTATACTAAACAGTTCGGGCGTTAGTGGCGCCAACGTCGCCGCATCAAGACTCGAAGCTCTCGGTGATAAGATAATGGATGGTGGACCAACTGTGTTCATGCAACGTTTTAATGCGGCCAGGGGACACATTGGTGACAGCATAGAGCTCACCAAGGTCACTGAATTCTGTAAAAATCAAGATCTATCAAAGTTTGGCACTGGTATGAATAATATGAGTGACCTTACCACCAATGGCATAGCTGGAAAACTTGGCGATTTAAACTCGGTTGGTGCCGCGTTCACTTCCTCAGGTAAACTGTTTAATACCACGGACATGGCCAACTTTGGCACACCACAGGGCTTATACAATCAGATTTCTGACAATAAGATGGCCAATGCCACTGGTCTAAATGACATCCTATCCAAGAATGGAATACCGAGCACGGGATTAAATGATCCTGCGGTACAGGAACAGGTTAGAAATAGTTTTGCTGGTATTAAAGACGATAAACAAATAGCGGCCTTGGGTGAGCAATTAGAAGTGGCGAATCCTTTCGCAGGATTGCCCAGTGTGACTGGATCAACATCTATAACAGAAAACAATGCGGGTAGACTGTTAGGTGGAGGTCCTCCACCCACACCAACATCACCACAGCCAGAGATGAATGTATCACCTAATATTTGGGGTGGAGTAAACAGTCAACAAAACTTTGGTGTTGGACCTAAAAAGATCAGCGGATATAGTGCTGAGAATCCAACATCATTCGGTTCAGCATCAACCAAAGGACAAAAAGGCACCGGAGTGGAAGGTCTCAAGGGAACACCATTTGAATCCTTCCTTGGTGGAGGAAGTGGACAAGTCAGTTCCGGCGATCTTAATTCATATGTCACGGGCGGCCTGGGTTCTCAAGGTGCACAGGATGACATGGACAAGGCCAATGAGTTCTTGCAAGGCGGTGGATTAGATGCCGCATTTGGAAAATTAAATAGCGGGGGAAGATAATGGCTACATTTGGCGCAGGGGCAACCCCAACCACTTTTGTTCCAGGAACGACCCTGGAGCAAGATCAAGCGGCCTTGAATGCTTATCTAGGAGGTGGTGGCTTAAATGCTGAGTTAAGTAAAAATCCTGGAATTTCTAATCTCAATGATTTCCTAGACACAAACAAAATCATGTCTCCTGATCAGGTCGCAGGACTAAGTCCCGGAACAGACTTTGCCTCCATAGGTAGCAAGTTTAAAGATCTTGGAGCAAACTTTAAGAATCCAGCGGCGGCTTCCAGTATGTTGAGCGGTATGGAGGTGCCAGATATACCCAATTTTGACGCACAATTTCCTAGCCTCAACAGTATGATGTCACAACATCAACCAACTCTGGATGGATTGATGACGGGTGGAGAAACCTGTTCTGGTGCACTAGGATTACCTGCCATGGTTGACTTTGTTGGTCCTGTATCAGGTTGCCCAGAGATTGATGCTATCGTAGAGCAAGGTGCCACGGCAGAAAATATTGCTGATCTAAATGCCATGTTAGATAGATCAGAGGCATTGTTTGCCACGGCAGATATTGATCTCGACGCTACTCCTGCAACTCTAACATTAGGCGCTCACATGAGAGCGGCTACAAGTTTACACAGCATCGGAACAGAAACAAATGGTGCCGGTTCTGAAATCCTAAGAAATATGTTACCAACTGGGCCAGTAACCATACCAGGCGTTGGCACGTTTGGTGGCAACTCCACTGCATTCAGTGAGAGCATAAAAGCATCAATGGTTGAAGCGAAAAATAATGCACTGATGTCAGCCAATGGCATAAGTCCACCACAATATAATCCTTTTGAGGGACTTCCGAGTGATCCTGGACAAGACAACAGTCTTAATTCTAATAACGCACAAAAACTCCTAGGCGGAAGTTAACATGTATCTTGATCCAGTTGAAGAATACAGAGATTTGCTATACTGGATTGACCCACTGGTAGGAACATCCATCACCCCTAAAAAATTCACCAACAAGTTAAAATCTTGGCTGACGAGAAGTCATCCTATACGTTTAAGACTCAACGATGGTGAAACTTCTGACCTAGCATTTGGGAATTTCACCATCGCGGCTGAGTACGATCCAGATCTTGATCAGGCAAATAAAAAACAAATAGTGATGGAATTAATTTTAAAAAGATCAAAAAACGCACCATTCGAGGTAGAAACGGAATTCGCCGAGGAATTCGTGCTTGAGCTGGTCGAGGCGTTGGTTCATGAATATCAACATCAACATCAATATCGTGCCAGAAGATATAAATTACATTCAAATAAGTATATAAGTGTACACAAGAATGTTGAAAAGAAATACACACAGGAATATCTGGGCGATCCAGATGAGATAGATGCGTATGCAACAAACATAGCGGCTCGGATATTTCTGCAGAATTCATTTTTAAAAGACAAAGAATTAGATGAGGATATTTGGATCACAAAATCAGATAGTTTAGATTTAAGATCTTATTACACAGCGTTTGGAAAGGAACATCAAATAGTCATTGAATTAATCAAAAAAATAAAAGAGAACCTAAGGTATCTCGAAGGAGTTAAAAATGGCCAAATACGAAAAAGAAGAACTTATGGAAAACCAACCCTCAGAAGAAGAACTCTCGAACGAGGATGGTCTGGATCCAGATGATTATGTGTTTGTTGTTAACTCTGAAGGTAAGATGAAATCAGTGGTTTTCCCTGCCCTGGAAGATCAAGGATTATATCATCAAGATCTGTTAAAAGTATTTAGATTTTTTGGAGTCAATGATCCTGATCAGCTGATAACTGATCGAACCTTACACTAATGAATTTAGTATACTGGAATAACTATTATTTTACCAGAGACTTTCAAAGATATTTTGAAACCAAATATTGGCCAGACACACAAGACTTAACTGAATATGTTAATTCTAGCAGTGATTATAAGATAGCCATTTTAGGTTATCCTATAAGTTCAGAAAGTCTTGACCAACTGCTTACCTGCTCAGAACGGGTGTTCATAATCCTAATAGAGTTACATGATAATCATGCGGCATTTATCAAACAACATAATCATGAAAAAATCACTTGGGTGTTACCTGGAGTAATATATGGCATCGACAATTATGTGTTCAACAGTGAATGGTTGTTTGAGCATGTCAGATTATACAGCAAACCCATAATTAAACGAGATCTTCGAGAACTTACTCCATACGAAACAAAACCCTATTACTTTGATTCATTGTTTAAGACCTACAATCCACATAAGATATTTGTACACCAACAGATAACCAGTAAACATCTCACTGATAAAATTCTAATGCGTTCCTGGCAGGAAGATTTTATATTTCCCAATGAATTAACAGAAGGACATGAAGCCAGCCTAACTACTTATAAAGGAAGACATTGTTTAGTTGCCAGTATAGTTCCGATCAACATCTATAACCAAACAGCCTATAGCATAATAACCGAAACACAATGGAATAATTCACATTTCTTTTTAACGGAAAAGATCACAAAATGCTTACTGGCCAAACGATTATTTGTGGTGTTCAGCGGAGTCCATTGGCTTAGATCCTTTCGATCATTGGGATTTAAAACATTTGATAATATCATTGATGAGAGTTATGACTCAATTGAAGATCCCCATCTTAGATGGCAACGAGCATTTGAGCAAGTTGAATATCTGCTCGGACAAGATCAAGAAAAAATATTAGCAAGTGCTAGGGAAGTATTAGAACACAATCTAGAACATCTATGGACAACTAACTGGCAGTTCATTAGGGATCAGGCAATGCTTGATCAGATCGATTTCAATCTCTCATAGTAATCAATCAACGCCTGGGTGGTTTTAGGTCCAATCGTGCCCGTTTGTTCAATGCCGTGTTCTTTCTGAAAAGCAAACACTTCTGTGTCATTCTTTGGAAATTTGTTATATAAGTCATCGTTCCAGATCTTTAACCCGTGTTGGTAATTCCAATATGCCTGCCTGGTCAACGGACCCATGTTACCATTCACAGGACGTATATCTTCGATAATTTGAAATACTTTGACTTTGTTTTTTGTGTTAAGCACGGGCAACACTATCTCAACGGGCTCACAGTAATCGCCCTCGCCCTTGATCTTGCGGAACAACCTACAGTCCTTGCCTGTTAGATAACTGACCACATGATCAGTCAAGGTCTTGCCAGTCTGTTGCACGCTGGCGACATCACCCGCTGTCTTGGCCACGTCCAATGCCTGTGCCACTTCCAATGTTGATGTTGTCGCGGCCGCACCGGCACCCGTGGTTCCGGCACCCGTCATGGTCACCAACAGCGTGCAACCTTGTAATGTTAAGATACCAATTATCAAGAAAGATTTCATATTCATGTTTAACCCCAGGACAGCAAGAATGCTGTGACCAATTCTTTTGTGGGTATGCTTAGTACCATGCCCTCGTGGTGCATGCGGCCCTTAGGCAAGTTTTGCTCCATCCACTTGTATATATCTCGTTCATTCTGTATCCACCAGGCAAAGTCTGATATTATCAAATAATGACTTGTGGGGTTACCCGGAAATTCAAATTCTCCACCAAGTATAAACCTTTTTCCTTGATTTTCTTTTTGATCAAATACGTTTGTCATTCTGGTAATACCAATCTAAACCAGAGAGCATCTTTTGGATCCTCGAATCTAAAGGCAAAATCAAAATGCGTTCCCTTGCCGTGTAGATGGTAATTTCCGCCAGGCTGACTGTTAAGATTTTCTATTATCTTGTTGATATCTCGAGATTCTTTTTCAAAAATCCAAGTCCATCTGACAACAACTTCTTTCCACCTTTTTGGTGGCGGCCACATCTCAATTTTGGTCATAGGTCTATATACTGTAGTTTAAAATTATCAGCACCTGCTTCGTGACCACTATAGCCACGTGGATTACACACGATCCTAGTAGTACCGATATCATAGTCAAAGGGTTCATGCGTGTGACCGTGAGTCCATAGACGAATCTGTGGACGATAAGCGATAAAGTCATCTAGATCACTGGCAAAAGCACCATTCATGATCTTATCGTTGGCATACTTAGGATGTATGCTCTTCATGCTAGGGCAATGATGTCCAACGACTACGAACTTATAGTTTGGACGATCGTAGGTGATATGATTGATATAGTCCAAGCTACGCTTATGGAACGCAACTGTGTCCTCAGGAGTTAAGCGTGCTGGCTTACCCCATTCATTTAAGGTCCTGGCACTGTTCTTGATGACATGGAAATCGTTCATCATTGATGTCACATGATACAGGGTCAGGCCGTCTTCTGAATTCATGTCAGTCCATAAAGTAGCGCCAATGAAAACAACACCGTTGATGTCAACAGTTTCATTTTCCAGGATATGTAGATTATCATGTGCAAGTTCACGTTTTAATCGTTCAGCGGTATGTTGTATGTCGTGGTCATAATGTTCATGATTACCTAACACATAAATGACGTGGGGGAAACGTTCACAACACTGTTGGAAAAAGGTCCTATAACGTTGATTGTGGCGATGTTCATTATTGAGGTTTTTGGCCACGCAGATGTCACCAGACAATAGCAAAACGTCTGCATTTTCTGTGTTGTCTAATTCAATCGCACCAAATTCTAGATGTAAGTCACTACCCAATGCTATTTTCATTTAAATCTCATTAGAAAAAACATATAATCTTTTTCATTCCTAAAAATAAAACAAGGTCCGCCAAATTGTGTTTCTCTTTCCCAATATTCACAATGAAACACATCTCTTAACCAATTTATAAATTCATTATACCAATATGTGACATCACAGTTATTTTGAATTTCAAATTCTTTAACACTGTTGTGCCAGAAGTCTGCGTTGGTTATTAAAGGTATTTCATATATCATCGATTAGATGCCGAATATTTAAGTTGGAACAGCAGATATTTCTTTTCATCAACAACTTCAAATTGACCAGTGATACCTTCTTCCGTGGCGATCATCTTAATTCCATAAGTGTTTAGTACCCATTCATAAAAAGGTCCTGAATTGGTAAAGGCAACATAGTGAGGTTTAGGATCTCGAACTTTTAACATTTCTATATACTCTTCTCTACATCGATATATCTTAAAAAGATAATCGTCATCACCTATAATAGTGTCTAGTCTACGCAGTTGTGAATTGTATAGTTTTTTAGTCACTTGGAAAATCTTTACCGTATTTTAAGTAATAAAAAGTAATAAATCTATTCAGCTCATGTAGGTTAGTCCAATGCCAAGTGTCATAACTTGTACGTCTTACCCCTGGACGATCTTTAACTTCTTCAACAATTTGATTGATTATATTATCAAAAATACCAACCATCAGAGGATTTTCCCAAATCTGTGCTTTGGCTCCGGTTGCTGACGTGGGGATCTGCATCACCCAAGCGTTACGTTTTTTGGTCACCTTAAACATACTATATTTTAGCATATATTTTTGGTGTTTGTCAATAAATATTTACATGACCATTTACATTTATACTGCTGACAAAACAGTTCAGCAAACACCAGTACTAAAAAAAGGCAAAGTTCAATTGACCAGCGAAGTTGCTGTCTTTTGGAGTCCGGGAGAGAATCCTACGATCACAGAAGGACGATGTGCCCTACTCAAAGCAGGTGAGACCAAAACAATCAATCTACCAGTTAAGTGTACCAAAATAGCATTCAAGGCAGTGAAGGCCCTGGGTAAAATAACCATATCAGAACACCCTGGAGGAGCCAGAGCTAGCTGTTCTGTTTGATCTTTTGATAAATACTAGATATTATCAGGATTTACGATGTCCGCAAATGGAATATCAACATTACTCACTAAAGAACTTCGCCAAAAGGCCAAGTTAGATCTTGCGGCCACTGATCGTGCCACAGATGGCAATCCTAGAGCAACCTACGACATCACACAATTACCAACACAGTACAATGGTAATGTTATTATTGACAACCCAAACACGGGTGGGCTAGTGGTAGGCAGGCCTTGGATAGCCACGGTATCATTTACAGTATATGAAGCATTTGGAACGACCAGTGCCATATCAACCACACAGTATGCCAGCGGTAACAAGATCTATGTCTACGCATCAACATTTGATGTGCCAGGTTATCAGAACGCTGTGATTAATGTCAATGACATAGAAATATACAACGATGGTCAACGTGGGCATACCCTAGCACTGCTAGATACCTATGGTGATACCATCAGCATTAACACCTATGATACTTATGGTGATGCCGGAACAATGACCACATTGGCCAATGCACTTAATTCAGCCGCCAGTGGTTCTATAGCAGTGTTGACAGTATGGGATGCCAGTGCCCTTAACTCCACGGTTAGATCAGCACTGACCACAAATTATAATGCAACAGCAACGGACACATGGACTGCACAGAGACGCAGTCAGATCTTCATAGGAATCAAGGTGTAGTAGATGGCACAAGATTCAAATAAATTACCTGAAACCAATTACCTCTTAAAGAACATTAACAATGCTCTGTTTATAGACACTGATGGTAATGTGGTCATGCGTACATCCACTGACGTGGGCAACGTGACCATATCCAGTGTTAATGTCACAAACGTTGGTATTAATTCATTGGGCAACGTTGACATATCAGGAACAGAACTACCAGTAACAGTGGTAGGCAATGTGAATGTCACACAGGGCACAGATCCTTGGGTAGTATCAGGAAATGTAACAGCAACCATTCCAAGTGGCAGTGAAGTACAGGCCAACTTTGCCGCAACTAACCTAGATGCATTTGGTCGTTTGCGTATCAGTAATCCTTATACCTTGTTTGACACCAAATCAATGTATTATGATCATCATCAATTTGCTACCAACAAGGTGTCAGCGGGTAATGTGGCCTACAGTGCCAATTCTAGCACATATTCAATGACAGTAACAGGTTCTGGTGATGCTATCTATCGCGAGACCTATAGGACATTCTCTTATCAACCAGGCAAAAGCCTTTTGGTGTTAAACACATTCAGTGGTAACACTGCCACTGCAGGACTAACACAACGGGTAGGGTATTTCAATGACGAGAATGGCATATTCTTTGAAGTAGATGGCACTGACATAAACATGGTCATACGGTCATCTAGTGCAGGTAGCCTAACACATGAGAGAATAGAACAGGCCTCTTGGAATGGTGATAGATTGGATGGACTGGGTGGTGCTAACAACCCATCAGGGCATACACTACATGTGGACAGGGCTCAGATATTTTGGTCAGACATTGAATGGTTGGGAGTAGGATCTGTTCGCGTTGGGTTTGTGATCAACGGTGCATTTATAGTCTGCCACACGTTCCATCATGCCAACCAATCAGGCAACACAACCACATACATGGGCACGGCCAATCTGCCCTGCCGTTATGAGTTGATCAGCACTGGTCCAGCGGCCACTATGACACAGATCTGTAGTACGGTGATCAGTGAGGGTGGATATATCATGGATGGACGTGTTTCAAGCATAGGGCACAATTTTGCAACACCAATTGATTTGTCAAATGATGGTAGTTACGTTCCACTTCTCAGCATCAGACTTAAAAGCACCATGCCTGACGCTATAATTATACCTAAAACTTACAGCATTTCTGTTGGTAGCAATGATATCTATGCTTGGAAACTCTATCGTCGTGCCATAACATCAGGCGGAACCTGGACTGATGGTGGCAGTAACACAGCAGTTGAATATAATTTGGCTCCCACGGCATTGGTCAGTGGTGATCTCGTTGACGAAGGATATATCCGTTCTAGTAACCAAAGTGTAAGCAGTCCACAAAATGAGTCATTGATCTTTGAAAATCAACTCTTCCGTGATCCATTTACAAACACAAGATATGAGTTTGTTCTAATGGCCGCCACTGATGGAACCAATGTGGATGCCCTAGCCTCTATCCAATGGATAGATGTATCCTAAATTAGGTTGACTTCATTATAACTTCTTGTTATACTACTAAAAGCACCTTTAAATAATTAACTATGCAACGAACATTCGCAGACAAACACATCATACCCTGGTTAACCTTATTATCAGGACTCAGCATTTCAGCAGTGGCTGTTTGGTATTCAGTGGCAGGTCTCGTGGCCATATTCGCCGCATCAGCAACAGCAATCATTATCATGGGTGTGGTATTAGAAGTTGGTAAATTGGTAACAGCAGTTTGGCTACATCGCTATTGGTACGATTCCGCACGCTGGTTAAAATACTATCTATCCACGGCAGTCATATTCCTAATGTTCATCACATCAATGGGCATCTTTGGTTTCCTGTCAAAGGCACACATCGAGCAGACAGCACTCAGCGATGAATCCACAGCACAGATAGATACCATCAACGAAAAGATCACACGTTCAGATGCCAAGATCAAACGCTGGCAAGAAGAAATGGATAGGCTACTTCAACCTGCTACTGCTAACACAGTAGATTTGATCAAAGGCGATCAAGATCAACTTAGACAGGTGCGTGAGCAACAGGTCAAAGAAAAAGAACAGATACACAAAGACTATGACGTAAGACTACAATCCTTAGAAAGTCGCGGTAACACCACAGATGCTAACTCAGTGAGAGCAGAACGTGATAACAAGTTAGCCGCAGTTGATCGTAAATATTCTAAGGAGATCAGTAGCATACAATCACGTATCAACTCAACCAGTAATTCTGGCAAGGTTAAGAACGCTGACAAACGAATAAAAGAACTTGAAAAGATGATTGACCAGGAACAGAAGTCAATTGAATCAGTACGTGAAGACAAGATGGTATTTGAAAAAGAATATCGCAAGTTAGAAGCAGAAGTAGGTCCTATCAAATACATCGCGGCATTTATCTATGGTGACAATCCAGATAAAAATGTTCTAGAACAAGCGGTAACCTGGGTCATTATAATAATTATTATTGTATTTGATCCATTAGCAGTTGGTCTGTTAATAGCCAGCCAGTACGCATTCCGTTATGCTGGTACTGCGGTTAAAGATGGCAAGACAAAAGTAATTGAACGAGTGATTGAAGTTGACGCAGAGGTAGATGACACACCCCCTGAAGACATTCAACGGCTTGAACAAACTGTAGAAACTAAATTGGAGAAATAAGATGGCAAAACCACAAGATGCAATAGACGGTATATGGGCAAAGTATAGAACTACCCTAAATCAATTAATTACCACTCTCGATGAAAATGAAGCACTGCGTAGCGAACTTGATGTTGATTTTTCTACCCCAAGTGACATTGTCGATTTAGAAAAGAGAGTCGAAGAAAAATTAGCAAATAATGGCGGAATATAAGGCTAAAAAAACTGTTGAGTCTCTTTGGTCCAAGTATAGAACTGCTCTACAAAAGTTAGAGTGGGCACTTGATCAGCTAGAGAAAAAACCAAAAGTTCAAGTTGATTGGTATGAGAATACTGACAAAATAAACTTTTTGCAAGATCAGTACGACAAACTCAAAGACAAATATAATCAGGCAGTTGAGCGTATTGAAAAACAAAATGATATAATCAATAATTTCAGAGAAGTTAATAAGATAGAAGTCAAGGACCATACAGGTAACCTTATTGAAGTGTTCAAACCAGGTGAGGAACCTCAACCTGTTCCAAAACGTGTTGCTGGGCAAGAGCAGATAGTAATTCCAGATCTAAGCATACACGCTGAAGAAGAAACACCACCAAATGCCGGGTTTGGCACTAAATTTCCAGATATGCCGGGCAAAGGCGACATGTTCCTAAGAGTTGATATGCTACCTAGTAAACTATTCAAGTGGAATGAAAAGAAATGGATAGAGGTTGACAAAATCTCTGCAGACAGTTATGCTTATGATATAGAATACATTAAACACCTGGCCGAAAGAGTAGCCAAGGGTGAGTATGACACAGAATTGCTTACACCAACCGAATCGGAACAGATTGAAAGATTAAGAAATGGAACAATTTAACAGCAGATTTATCACATATCCTAGCTCTGTGGAGAAATCCACAAACCACACTGTGATGCTAATAGACTTTGACGTTGAAGATATCGAACGAGTGGCCCTATTTTGTAAGACCAGCCAAAAAGATTTTGATGTTTATCTTTATCGAAACGACATAGGGGATTTAGAGTGGTTAAATTCGGTAAACCATCTGATGGATAAGGTCTTGATTAATCAGGAAAGTTATGTTAACATTACAAGTTGTGATAGAATAGTTAGCAAGGATGTAATCAAATATTTTGAAGACATTGATACTAAATAATATACTCAGATAATTTTTGGAGAATAAATGGCATACGAACCACCGATAATAAAAGGATCAATTGTTTATGTTAAAAATGACAATGTAGAACAAGCTCTACGTAAGTTTAAGAAAAACATACAAAACATTGGACTTTTAAATGACCTACGTGCCAAGGAATTCTACGAAAAACCGACCAGTGTAAGAAAGCGTAAAAAATCAGCCGCCAAAGCACGTTGGCGCAAGAAACTACAAAGCCAACAACTTCCTCCAAAAAAATATTAATCTAAGATTCTAGATAACCTTTGATTAATATATCCATTGATTGGGTATTGCCCTTCTGCAATAGATTTAATAATTTGATGATTTTGTGATTTATCAGCTAACATGTCATGATCAAATCCCATGGTTCTTAGTTCGGGATATTCTATCAGATCTGGCGGATACCAATTGGCGAATGATTCCTTGTCATCTTTTTCCACCAATTCAGCAACTTGCTTAAATGTAACTCCGACATTATTAACCCATCCATCTGGACTCCAGGATAATTGATATTTTTCGTAGTCATTACTCATAGCGTTAATTTTCATCACAAATGGTTTATGTTCAGGGGGTGTCACCCACAACGCACTATACTTGTAACTATGAACAAGATCTGTAGATTTTAACCAATCCATTGTTTCAACGATACTATCATATGGTTCCCATGGTAGTCCAGCAATCATCAGAGCATTTATCAGAACATCGTCTTTCCAAACTGCTTTTAAATGTTCCAAGGTTTCAACGATTCTTTCTCTCCCAAGACCTTTGCCTACAAATCTTCCGGCCTTGTCGTGCATGGTTTCAATACCAAAGCATCCAAGTTTACAACCTGATGCTTTTAACCATTCAGCACTTTCTGGATTTGACCATATGAGATCTAATCGTAGATAACTTATCCATTCTGGTGTAAATGGTAATTTTGACCAAACTTCATCATATAATATTTTAATTTTATCGTCACTGTCGTTGTATAGATCATCTAATAGATGATACTTAGTGACTCCAAATAACTCATAGTTTCTGATCAATTCTTCTCTGAGAGTTTTGGTGTATTTGGTCGTGTCTGTCTTACCCTTGTGATCATATGTACAATAAGCACATTTAAACGCACAGCCTCGGCTGATCTCCAATGCTAACCATTCGTCTGATGTGATATGATCGGATTCATTGTATAAGATTGTGCTTGATTTAAAATCCTTTTCACCTTCATAGGGTCTGGGAATGTTAGTTTTACTTTTTAAAGATTGTGTAAATTCAACGATATAATCCTCAGCATGACCGGTAATCAGATGTATGTTTGGGTTATTGTCTCCAAGTCCACCATTCTTGACATGACTTACCCAGGTACCACCAACTAATAGATGTGCATCAAATCGGCCGCCAATGTAATCACTTAATCGATTTAATTCTGCTGTTCCCCAGGCCAATTGGGTAGCAATATTTTTAATATAAGTACTAGCATTAAGAATGCTAAGATCGATAAACTTGTCAGATGATTCGTGCCATAGTTGCCTATAATGATCAAGTGCTGTGGATTTGATTGATAAAAAAGTTGTACTGATGCCTACCCAAAGTAATCCGTCAGAATTCTTGTCAATGAAATCTTTGACTGTGTTGTAGGTTAATCTGAGACAATTTGGTACAACCAAGACACTATAGCCTTGTTTTCTAAGGGTGCTGGCAATTTTGTATGCTCCAGCTGGCCTAGAGTACCTTTCTAAGTGTTGGTTAACACCATCAAATTCTCTTGTTAACGGCGTACGATCTGTAAATAAAATTATATTGGCCATGGCTTGACTTCTACTTCTATTTATAGTATATTATATTGATAGGTAATTTATGTCAACGATTAAATTAATATTAGAATCTTCTCAGGGATCAAAATCAGACATTGTGATAAATGGTCACAAGATTCCTTATCACACAAGCCAAAATTCTGAAGGCAATCTGATAATCACGGTTGACTCAGAATTGAAAGAGATTAATGAAATATTAATCGATGTTAAAGAGTTATCTTCCTCTGTGAAGTTAGAAGACATTGTCATTGATGGCATCAGATTTGGACTGGTCACATTCTTGTGTACGACCATCAATGATCTACAACACACAGAATTAAAATCTCCAGGGCAGATAAAAATTATAGTCAACAGCCCCGCATGGGAGTTTTGGTGTAAAAAGATGAACGAATTTAGTTATGAGAGGTATCCACTTGGATCCATTATTGAATAGTTTCTTTGCCAATGTCTTTCCTGGATTTAAAACCAAATTTAGTATTCCGGACAACTTACTAACAACGCCCGTTCCGTTTGTTGAACTACCCTTAGGTATAGACACAGAAAAACTTTTAGAACTAGCCAAATCCATAGAATTAGACAACATGGTAAGAAAGAGCTATCCCCATGAAGACTATCCTAGGTATGATAATTGGAAAATTAAATTATTATGGGCAGAAGATTTTGAAAGCACATTATTAGAAGATATATACTATCAAAAGAAAGCCAAACCTGTTAGTGGTGTTACAGCGGTGGGATCATCGGAGCAAATCAAATTCCATCTAAAATCCATCGGAATAGATGTAAATTATTGCGTATTGAGCATGTTTGGTGAAAACGGATATCTACGACCACATAGAGATATTGGATTAAATCCCACCCCGTTAAATTATTTTTGGTTACCGTTGACTGATAATCCGGGTAGCGAATTAAAAATATACCCGTATGGTACGGTTGATGTTACCTTGGGTAATTTGTATCTGCTTAACCAAGAAAACTTCGTTCACGCCGTGATCAATCGGGACAATATGAACAGGTATGTACTGGTAGGACACTTCACGACCATGTCAGAAAATTTTGAACAAATTTTAGCGGAATCAATTTTAAAAAGGTACGCTGTTAACTTGACATAATTATATTAGTATATTATAATTTATGTAATTGATAAATAATTTTATAGAATGCCTTAAGGGTTCTATAAATTTAGATCTTGCTTAATAAAGGAGAAACTAACATGTCTAAGATCATCGGTATCGACCTTGGCACCACAAATAGTTGTGTGGCCATTCTTGAAAATAACAAACCAAAAGTAATTGAAAACTCTGAAGGTGCTCGTACTACACCTAGTATTGTTTCCTATGGTGATGAAATCCTAGTTGGTGCAAGTGCTAAACGACAAGCAGTCACTAACCCAAAGAAAACAATCTATGCGGCCAAACGTTTAATTGGACGTAAGTTTAAAGAAAAAGAAGTACAAAAGGATATTGACCTAATGCCCTACACCATCGTGGAGAACACCAATGGTGACGCATGGGTTAAAATTGATGACAAAGATCTAGCACCCCCACAAATTTCAGCAGAAGTCCTAAAGAAAATGAAAAAAACTGCTGAAGACTATCTTGGTGCAGAAGTAACACAAGCAGTTATCACTGTACCTGCTTACTTCAATGATGCACAACGCCAGGCAACCAAGGATGCAGGTAAGATTGCCGGCTTAGAAGTTCTACGTATCATCAATGAACCAACTGCGGCCGCCTTGGCTTATGGTGTTGACAAAGGTGATAAGAAAGATAAGAAAGTTGCTGTGTATGACCTAGGTGGTGGTACATTTGATGTGTCAATTATTGAGATAGCCAACATTGATGGCGAACAACAATTTGAGGTATTGGCCACGAACGGTGACACATTCTTGGGCGGTGAGGACTTCGACCAACGCATCATGGATTACATCATTGATGAGTTTACTAAAGAAAGCGGCGTTGATCTAAGTAAAGATGTGTTAGCTCTACAGCGTTTGAAAGAAGCCGCAGAAAAAGCAAAGATTGAATTGTCAAGCAACAGCCAAACAGATGTTAACTTGCCATACATCACTGCTGATGCTAGTGGACCTAAGCACTTGAATGTAAAAATCACTCGTGCCAAATTTGAAAGCCTAGTAGAAGATCTAATTGCTCGTTCAATTGAACCTTGCAAGGTAGCACTTAAAGATGCTGGTGTGAATACCAACGACATCAACGAGGTCATCCTAGTTGGTGGACAGACACGCATGCCCAAGGTACAAGCAGAAGTTGAAAAACTATTTGGCAAAGCACCACGCAAAGATGTCAACCCAGACGAAGCAGTGGCAGTTGGTGCGGCCATCCAAGGTGCTGTGTTAGCCGGTGACAAGACTGACGTTCTATTATTGGACGTTAGTCCATTGAGCTTAGGTATTGAAACAGTTGGTGGAGTGTTTACAAAACTGATTAAGAAAAACACAACAATTCCAACCAAGGCAAGTCAGGTATTTTCAACTGCGGACGACAATCAACCAGCAGTGACCATCGCTGTGTTCCAAGGCGAGCGTGAGTTCGTCAAGGACAACAAGAAACTGGGTGAATTCAATCTAGAAGGTATTGATCCACAACCACGTGGCATGCCAGCGATTGAAGTGACACTTGATGTTGATGCCAATGGTATTTTAAAAGTAAGTGCCAAAGACAAAAACACAGGTAAAGAAAACAAGATCACCATTAAAGCCAACTCAGGTCTGAGTGAAGAAGAAATTGAAAAAATGGTCAGAGATGCAGAAGCCAATGCAGAGGCAGATAAGAAAATGAAAGCATTAGTTGAAAATAAAAATTCAGCTGATATGCAACTTCATGGCATTAAGAAAGCCTTAGAGGAACACGGCAGTAAGATCACTGACACAGAAAAAACCAAGATCGAAGAAGCAATTAAAAATCTTGAAGAAGCAGTCAAAACCAATGATCCAGAGGATGCAGGCAAAGTTTTAGATGCCATCACGGCACTAAATGAACCTTGCATGCCATTATGGAATGCCAAACAAGCGTCAGAATCAGCTTCAACAGTTGAACCTGGTGCTTCAACCAATTCAGAAAAGGCAGATGATGTAGTAGATGCTGACTTTACTGAAGTTAAAGATGATGCCGATAAAGGGTCATCAAAATAATCTTGCTTAAATTAAGGAGAAAACAAATGAAACAAGTATATTTAAATTCGTTGGATATTCCAACTATCAGTAGATTTGCCGTGGGGTTTGATCGTATGTTTGACGAACTAACTCGCACAGCTAGTACTCTAAACGGTACTAATTACCCACCATATAATATTATCAAAAGTGGTGAAAACACCTACGTCATTGAAGTAGCGGTTTCTGGCTTTGAAGAGTCGGAACTAGACGTAGAAGTCAAGGACGGCGAATTGATTGTTAAAGGTGAAAAGCAATTTAAAGAAGAAGAAGCACCAGAATACCTACATCAAGGTATTGCTAATCGCAACTTCTTAAGAACTTTTGCTCTGGCAGAAAATGTAGAAGTTAAAGGCGCCAGTGTAAAAAATGGCATCCTAGCAGTGACTCTTGAACACATTGTTCCTGAATCAGCTAAGCCGAAAAAGATTGCTATTACTTTTGAAAAATAGTATAATTAATAGTATAGGGGTGACAGAATCTGTTACCCCGTTACTAAGATAAAAACTGAATTTCAATGTCATTAATAACAGAAAAGGAATTAATAGTGGGAAAAGAAGTCACTAAAATAAAATCAAGCCCCAATCTTGGACTTAAAGAACCCCCATTGTTCCATGTCATCTATTTCAATGATGATGTTACCACAGTTGACTTTGTTATCCTGACACTTGTTGATTTCTTTTTTCACACAGATGAAACAGCCAAAGAGCTGACATTGAAAATTCATGAAGAAGGTCAGGCTATTGTGGCAACATTACCATATGAAATTGCCGAACAGCGTGGCGTTGAAGTCACACACTTGGCCAGAACTGAAGGATTTCCATTGTCGATCAAATTAGAACCAGCGGAATGATATTCAATAAGATAAAAGAACTTAAGAAACAAGGTTTAAAAATTGGCATAACATTTTCAACATTTGATCTGTTACACGCAGGTCATATTGCCATGTTATCAGAAGCCAAAAATCATTGTGATTATCTAATTGCTGGTCTACAAACAGATCCTACCCTAGACCGTACTAATAAAAATGCACCAGTTCAATCAATAGTTGAACGCCAAATACAACTACAAGCCACACGTTATGTAGACGAAATCGTAGTTTACCAAACGGAAAAAGATTTGGAAGATATCTTGCTTTCTATGCCAATTGATGTTAGAATATTAGGTATAGAGTATGAAAATAGAGACTTTACTGGTAAAGATATTTGTAACAAACGAGGCATTGAATTAATTTATAATGGTAGAGACCATTCATTTAGTTCAAGCAGTTTACGTAAACGAGTAGCAGAAGCGGAAAGCAAATAATTTATGGATATAATGTTAGATTTGGAAACACTGAGCACTCGCCCAGATGCCACTATTCTAACCTTTGGTGCCTGTAAGTTTAATCCTTACGGTCAAGAAGATATAGAAAAAGGCATATATTTTCGTATTAATGTAGATGAACAAATTCAACTAGGGCGTCATGTAGATGATAACACTGTAGAATGGTGGAGTCGTCAGGCAGAAGATGTCCGTGAAGAAGCCCTAGGTGATGGTGATCGCATTAGCCTAGAACAATTTACACAAGAATTAAATAGATTTATAGTAGGTGCAAACAATATTTGGGCTCAAGGTCCTGTGTTTGACATTGTTATATTAGAAAACCTATATAGACAATTAGAAAAACCCTGCCCGTGGCAGTTTTGGCAGATCCGTGATAGTCGTACCTTATTAAGCACACACGGTGACCCAAGAGAAAAAAACAAAGCTGGCTTGCATAATGCCTTAGAAGACTGTGTGAGTCAAGCACAGGCAGTGCAGTATGTTCTAAAACAAGCAGGAATTACGGAAAAAAGATAATGGAAATTATATTTGGTAGAGAAAACGCAGAAATGCTTCGTGAAAAGTATACAGTTTTAGATTTAGAAACTGTAGAAAAAGATGGTGTCAGTTTAGAAGTTTTTTGTTTAATTCCTGCTAATAAAATTGGGTTAGCTGACCTACCATCACTTGATGGTTGGGTTAAACTACACAATGAATTCCTACATGGATATCACACCCAGCAGTATGACTACTGCCTACAGTGCATAGAACATCTCCGTGGCAAGTTTGGTGGAGAAGTTGACACCTTTTACGCTGAAATAGAAAGTCGCATCAACGCACAAAAACAACAATAACAATAACAATAATACCATATAATTTCATAGTTAGTTACCATTAAATAACAGTATAAATAGTGGAGCAGACAGACTATGAAATACCTAGCAGTATTTCTTGTATTCCTTGTAACAACAGTAACAGCCGAACCTCTAGATTTTACATTTAAGAGTCCGAGTTTCAACGGCAACGGTTACTCCGCACACGTCTTAACAATAGAAAACCAAGAGCATTCACGTAAGCAAGAGATCAAGGACAAGATAGAAGCAGAACTAGAGAAACAGAAGCGTGAAGCGGAAGACACTAACCTAAACAAGTTCCTAAACAACTTGGAATCACGTATCTACGCACAGATTTCACAGGACCTAGCAACTGCTATGTTTGCCTCAGATGGATCAGCACCTACATCAGGCACATTGAACTTTGAAGGTAACATAATATACTGGAACAGATCATCAACTGAAATTGAACTTCGAGTTACTGACTTAACGGGTACTACTACCTCAATCGGTATACCACTTGGAGATTTTAATTTTTAAAAATGCGTAACCTAATAGTTATATTATTTTTGGTCGCAATGACAGGTTGTGCCACGCATCAAGGTATGAAGGGTGAGTACGAACCTGCTATGGTTGTGCGTGAGAACTTGGAAAAAGATTTTGATGTCATACCACCACCTGCCAAGGGCAAGGTCAGCGTGGCCGTCTACAAGTTCAGTGACCTGACAGGACAGAGACGTCCTGCTCCTCCTGGCACTACTAGTTTTAGCACTGCTGTGACACAGGGAGCAGACGCATTACTAATCAAGTCACTACAGGATGTAGGCAGAGGTGAATGGTTTGAAGTAGTAGAGCGTGTGGGCTTAGACAACTTATTAAAAGAAAGGCAGATCATCAAACAGATGCGTGAAGCCTATGAAAAAGATGCCAAACCTTTGATGCCAATGCAGTTCGCAGGAATGATTTTTGAGGGTGGCATCGTTGGCTATGACTCAGCAACCAAGGAAGGTGGTGCCGCATATAGAATGTTGGGTATTGGTCCACAGACACAATACAGTGAAGATATTATTACAGTTAACCTCAGAGCAATATCAGTTAACACTGGTAAAGTATTAGCCGCGGTTAACATTAAAAAGACAGTGTATTCAACAGCAGACAGCCTTGCCATACTAAAGTTTTATGACCAAGGCACACAGGTATTTGAATTTGAAGCAGGTTTAACACTCAACGAACCTGCTACAATGGCAGTAAAGGCCGCTATAGATTCAGCGGTGGTTGAGTTAATTAAGGAAGGTGAACGCAAAGGCGTTTGGAATTTTAAGGAGTAATTAATATATGAAAAAATTAACTAGATTGATAATGGCCATGTTAATGGCAACCAGTCTAGTGTATGCCGCTGATAACTCAATTTATATTGATCAAGCAGGTGATAACTCAACAATAAGCATAACACAAGACGGTAGTGGCAACGAAGTATATGATGTGGGCTCAGGTGCTACGTCAACAACGGCCGCAACCTTGACAGGTGACAGCCAGACCTTAGACATACGTCAGATTGGCGCTGGTAATAAATTAAAACTAGGCATCAACTCAACGGTGCTATCAGGTGTTGGTGTGAACTTGACCTACTATATGACAGGTTCAAACTCAGTGGCCACGCTTGACTTCAATGATGATGGTGCAGGCACACTGGCCAACTTGGTATTTGATGTACGCCAGACAGGTTCATACAATGACTTGTTCGCTGACATCCTAGGTTCAAACAACACAGTGACAGCCACAGCCACAGGCGGTAGTTATAATGACTTTAACTTTACAATTAATGCAGATGATGTCACAGTAAATGCCGCGATCAGTGGAGGTGGTGGTAATACATTAACCACAAACCTAACCAGTGATTCAGGATCAGTTGATGTCACGGCAGTGGGTGCATCAAACACATTCAGCATCACACAGAGTGGTGTGGGTGGAACCAATGGACATGGAATCACATTAGATGTCACAGGTTCAAGTAACTCATTTACAACTTCACAGAGTGGCGCAATTGACACGACTATCGACATTACATCAGTGGGTTCAAATAACACTTGGTCTATTACTACTTCAGACTAGTCTATTGCTCCTACCCCTTCCTGCACAGGCGGCTGTTGGCACTATAACGAGCCAACAGCACGATCCTGCCAGTATTGAAAGAAAAAAAGAAAAACTGGAAGGCAAGAAAGGCACTGGCATAGAGATGAACGATCTCTTGAAGACTGGTGAGGGCAAGTTGGGCATCACTTTCGTTGATGATACCAAACTACAGATGACAGAGAACTCCAAAGTGCTGGTTGATGAGTTCGTCTATGATCCCAATCAGAAAGATGCCGGTAAGTTAGCCATTAAGGTAGCATCAGGCACTGCTCGTTATGCGTCAGGACAGATCGCTAAAAACGATCCCTCAAAGGTTAAGATCGCCACGCCAACAGCCACAGTTGCGGTACGTGGTACAGATTTCACAGCCACAGTAGATGAACTAGGTGGTAGCACCATCATACTGTTGCCCTCATGTCCTGTAGGTTATAAAAGGATAGAAGAATGCACGGTGGGAGTGATTGACGTCACCACTGGTGCTGGCACTGTGACATTGACTGAAGCGTTCTCAGCCACAGTGGCAAATTTTTATGAGAAACCACCAACACCACCAGTTAGGTTAGATCTGACAGAAAGCCAGATATCTAACTTATTAATCTTGTCAAGGCCCAAAGAACTTAGAGAGCAAGAAAAGGAAACAGATCAGATTAAAAATGTCCTAGATGTCAATGCTCTCGATGTCAATAATTTGAACAATGACTTAGAAGAACAGCAGAAGAACATGTATAGTGATGCTCTGTCAGAGAATCTATTAGACAGAGATTTCCTTAAGAACGTCCTAGACCTAATCAATCTACAGTTAATCAAAGCCTCTGAGAGACAGTTAGCCGTCAAGGCGGGAGATGAACTACTACCAGACTATGATCCAGCTGGACCAGTCCGTGCAACAGTGGACGGAGTGGCTGTGAGATTGTGTATGGAAACAGGACCCAGTGATGTGAGTTGCGTAAGGACACCTACAACGCAAAATAGCACCATCATACAGAGTCAAGGATCAGTTGAGATTACAAACCGTGTCAATGACTCAGGCACGACTACAATTACGACGATACAGCGATGAGATACTTAATTACATTCTTGTTATTTGTCTGCTCTAATGTGTTTGCTGATCTGTATTATGAAACCTATTATGGCACTGGTGCATATCCCAACATGCCATATTATGGAACAGGACAACTGACTTATCCTACTGTATTAAGTTCAGGAACTGTGACTGCCATTAATCATGATTGGGGTGGAGGTGCAGTATTGAACTCTGGTCAATCTGAACGAGTTTTAGTAAAATATTGGGGATATATCTATGTGCCTGGTTCTGGTAGTCAGACCCTGACATTCTACAACAGCAGTGACGATGGATTTTATTTAAGACTAAACAATCAGGTGGTCATTAATGACTGGCAAGAACAAGGACCAAGTTTCTATAATGGTGCAGGATCAATCACATTAACCGGTGGACAGTATTACTATCTGGAAGCATGGTATTATGAAAACGGTGGCGGAGCGGTGTCAAGACTGTATTGGAATCAGACAGGTAGCATACAGATAGTTCCTACCAGCAGTTATTATCTAACAGAACCCATACCTGAAACGACAACGACTACAGGCACAAGCCTAGGTCCAACATCAACACAAGCAACTATAAAGTCATCAGCACAG
>Ga0222714_10001833_pt1 | contig 23501 bp, 22 predicted proteins | sample C33_3DmetaG_FD_165048 | JGI IMG/M metagenome (GOLD analysis project Ga0222714, IMG submission 165048) | Estuarine water microbial communities from San Francisco Bay, California, United States - C33_3D | ecosystem: Environmental > Aquatic > Marine > Unclassified | place: USA: California...
TGCTTCGACGCATTCTTCCATGGAACTTTGCAAAGCAGGTCAAGGATGCGGACACACAACTCGATGAGAAACTGAATCAAGAAATTCCAGCTATTTTACTCAAGTGTGTTCGTGCGTATCTCGACTACGCACAAAAATACAGAAACAAGGACATTTGGAACGTGGTCCCAGAATACTTCAAGACTGTCCAGAAACAAGTCGCGATGGTGGCGAGTACCCTACACAACTTCCTCGAATCCACGAATCTGGTGTTCGGTGCCGAACTCTTTGTGCCTCAGAAGATCTTCGTACAGGTGTTCAATCAGCACTGTCAAGCAAACAATTTGGGTCGACCCAAGTTCAATCCAGATTTCTATGCCGGACCGTTTAGTTCGCGTGAAATTGAAGTGCGTGAAGAATCACTCACGTACAAGGGGCGGGTCTATCCGAAGCAGCCGTTCATATTTGGTCTCGATGTCCTCGAAGATACGCTCCAGTTCAGCGATGACCATTAGAAAAAAATGGTGGCCATATATAAGATGAGTCGAGAGTCTCTCAGGGAATTCCTCAAAAATTCCAATGTAAACGTCACGAGTGACAGCAACAACAATTATACAGAGGATAATCTTAGACTTGCAAATGAAATCGAACGCGAATTCATTCGAGATCAACATGTTCCTCAACGTCTCGATCAAAAGTTAGTCAATAGCGTCAATTATGGAAATACTACACTTATTACGAGTAAATTAAATATGGGTATGTTCAATGCCACCGTAAATAGAAGTCTGAGCCCCGGTGATCGCGTTGATCTCGTTAAAATTCTTAAACAGAGTCCACTCGCAAAGAGACCCATTGGAAATGGTTTAACCTTGGAGGTTAAGGAAATTAAAGGGTATTACGGTCAATTCAAAGTTGGGTTTTCGCATTCACAAGAGTATGGACAAAAGGGAAACCTGAATGAGCGTTTTTTCACGGTACAATTCGCTTTGAATGTGTCAAACGGCACTGAAACGAAGGGGTGGACCATCAATATTTATAAGAATGGTAAAATCCGTTTCTCAGGTGGTTTTGTTGGGACGGATATCGAAAAACAAGCCGAAGAAGTCAGAAACTATATCGTCACCGCATACACCTTGAGTGAATATCCATTCCTGTATAATGCGTTTGAATATAACAATCTGAGTGGTCAATTTAAAGTGAATGGATCGGTGCGTCTATTCGATCTTCACAGAAATTATGCGCAGTATGGACTCACGGAATCGTCATATGAACCCGAGTTATCACCGTTCATGTTTGCAAAATACAAACTCTCGGACGACGAATATACCACGTTCATTATATCCTCGAGTGGAAATGTACAAATCTCTGGTGTAAAAACACCGGGACGAATGTTGAAAGCGTATACGATTGCATCTGAAATCATGGACAAGGCGGCGACGAATGGTATCGTTCGAATCAGTGCGAAGAATGTAAACGCTTCGCGACGTACAAACTCCTCCTCGTGTCCAAAGAATCGGAAACCCCCGTGTAAAACCGGTTTCGAAGAGCGAAAGAATAAGAAGGGGTTCACGTGTTGTTATAAAATTACAAAGAGCGCGAAGAAGACGACCGTGCGCGGAAACGCACTCCCCGTGATCAATGGAGACATGATAGGCACTCGACGTTGTGATAGATATTCACAACCCGAACTGTACGATATCGCCAAGAAACTCGGAATTGTTGATATAAAGAAGACGACGAAGAAGGATGTCTTGTGTGCGATGATTAAGAAGGTTGGAAGTGAAAAGGCGCAAGTGGCCGCATTCAAGAATGGAAACACCGAATATAGATTGAGTGGAAGTGGTGAAAAGTTCCGTGTCGGTAAAAAATTGGCGAAATTGTATACGAAGAATGATCTCGTTCGTTTCGCCAAAATCATGAAAGTTGCTGTGAATGTGAAAAATGATAAGATGACGATTGTTAAAAAAATGGAAAAGGAACGAAATCAAATCGCGAATGCGGCGAGAAAGAAGGTGGTCACACCGCCACCGCCACCCAAACCTACGCGTAAGAATATCGCACAAGAGAAGCGCACCGTGAAGCGTCAAGACGTCATAAAGAAGCGCGGTCTCGATGAAGCCTCGATCCGAAACGATATCGTGCGTTTATACGGAAAGCGATGGATGACCCGATACAAGAACATAATGCCTTCACTCAATACAGATGTACAACAGATGAAAACGAAATTAAATAGCATGGGGAGTCGTCTCGGGAACAAACTCGGCATCCCATTCAAGAGGGATGTCGATCTCGTGAAGCGACGCATGGTTAATCGATGGAAGCAAGAACGTGCGCGTGATCTGGAGCGTAAGTTTATCATGAATCAATTGAATACTACAAATATTCCGAACAGACTCGTGAACGATTATAAAAATGCCGCATCGAATTATATCATGACCAAAGCTCCGACGATGAAACAGTTGCAAAACTACACAAAGACGTGGTTAAATTTACGTAAATAAAAACTTAAAGATGCTAGTATATTTCTGACTAATGGACGAGTACACACAATTTGTACTCGATGAAGCCAAGTTTCACATGAATGCGGCACGAGAACTTTTAACCGAAAGTATCAAAGATCCCGAGAAGCACTACAGAGAGACCAAGAAGTTTCACGCGACACTCGCAAAGTTATTTCCATTCATGGTTCTATTACAATCTTTCGAACCTCCACTTCCCGATTTGGACATGGAGGATAATTTATCACATACGCCGTCTTCAGTGACATCAGACGAAGATAGTTTTGTGCCTGTAACTCCGCCACATCATTCAGAGTCTTAATAGTTTTGAATTCGAGAACAATTTCATTATTCATGATGATGTCTGCTCTCAAGTTACCAATGACGTGTCCCTCAAATGGAATGGGGACTATGCGCTCAGATTCATAGGGAACACCTTCACGTCGTAAAAGAACTTCCATCGCGTTATGATATACTCTCTCACTGTACCCAGCTCCCAGTTGAGAATATATCCGCTCGGCCAATGCTCGAACATCAATCATACTCTACTTTTTCGCGACCGCTTTAATCATGTTATTTGTGAGATTGTACCCCGTCATATTTTTGAAGGCTTTGGCGTTACCGGCTTTTGCAGCGGCTCTCGCCATCGTCGCCGAGGGTGCATTTGCCGATCGTGACACAGCAATCTTTTTGAATGGAAGAAACTTGAAACTGTTTTGACGGTTTTGTCCAACCACCATGATTGAGTTTTTATTAAAGTTTTGGGTAATCTTGGCGATGCTTCTGTCCTTCGCTGATGTGAGTATGGTCACACCTGGAAACCAACGACGCAAAATGCGCACTTTGTTCTCTACTGGAAGGGGGTTCTTCGCGTTTCCATACGAGTGCGACACGACGACTATGGGTGTCTTGTTCGAACGACGCGCGGTCTCGATAATTTCTTCAATCATGATTCGATGACCTTTGTGTGGAGGGTTAAAACGACCATACGTAAAGACAACAGACTTCATTAATAATATCAGAGAATATAAATGAAATCGTGGTGGCCATTCAGTTTCGTGCGAATATCGTCATCGAAATCATTCAGTTACCTATGGGGAGAATAATGTTCTCGTATAGTATATGGCCACATACGTCCAGCCCACGTGCGAATTTGTGTACCGCGTGTCATCTCTCGAAAAAGTCGTCGACGGTGATACCATCGATGTGACTCTCGATCTAGGATTTGACGTGTGTACGCGTCAACGCGTACGTCTTCTAGGTATCGACACACCAGAGTCCCGTACATCCGACGCGACGGAGAAGGTATACGGCCTCATTTCAAAACAAAAATTAAAAGAGTGGTGTCTCAAAGCTGTAGAATCTGAGACCGATGATATCGAGATCGAACTCAGATGCCCCGAACGAGACAGTCGCGGTAAGTTTGGGCGCATCCTCGCAGAGGTGTGGGTCTCTGAGGATGGTCAATGGACGAATGTTAACAAGTGGATGTGTGATGAAGGATACGCGGTGCCGTACTCGGGTCAGAATAAGAGTGCCGTCACATCGCTTCACGAAGCGAATCGTCGTAAATTACGTCTCCGTGGTGAGGGGATACTTGTTGACCCATAAGTTACAAATCCATTTCTCACCATGCGTCACGGGCATGCCTCCGTGTAACGCTTTCGATGTTATGAATTCATAATTATCGAGCGTGTCAAAAAACAAAACATCACCGGCGTTGAGTGTGTACATGCGTCCCAATTTGGGAAACACGGTCGCACCCCCGTGGTATCCATCGTTGAGTGCGATGATGAATGTGTACATGCGTTTATTATCTTGACCTTCTATGGTATCTTGATGTGGACGATAAAATCCACCCTCTTCGTACCGAAGAACCTGTAAATTTTCACAATTGTCGATCGGACGATCTATCGTAGCGACACACTTATCGACAATTCTGCGTATCACGGGATCTTCCAACGATAACCACGCCGTTTCACTCTGACGGACATTCTTCTTTACGAGTTTATCTTTCGAAACCGTCGACGGTTTCAGTTTGTCTCGAGCCTGTTCTATGATATAGTGTCGTTCTTCTGGGCTCACGAAATCATGGAACACCCGTGGGTATCTATATTTTGGAATCAATACATACACAAAGATTATGATTGCTAATAAGAGTATGAGCATTCTACAATAATAGAATATTATTATTGAATAGTGGTGGTGTGACACACTTATACCTAGAATGAATGGAACGTACTATTGTATTCGAATACATGATGAGTTCGCGCAAGGTCGTGATAATACCTGGATCCTGTGTTATGACATATTGACGAAGTAAATCAGATGCAGTATCTATAAACATTTGATACACATTGACAACATCTGCAATCTTTTCCTTGTGTTTATCAATGGCTTGTATTTTCCGTTTGAATTCCTTTTCGGACATGTCATTAAGCATGTACAAGACCCTGTGGTGATAGCTCGTCGTATTGACGTACTGCGTGTATATAATTTCTCGTTCACACCATTGAATGACGTGTATCAAATCCGCGAGACGTTCTGGAAGTTCATGTCTCGAAGGTAACCCACCACACGGGACATCCCCGTGTTCGCGGTAAAGACCGTGTGTTTTTCGCTTAAACTCTAGATAGTGTGGATTGTGTATTCGACCAATTTGAATATTTCCAGATCTCCAATCAAATGCCGTTTGACACTGCGTACACCACATCTGTGCACACCCATCTATTTTAGAAATCATCGTCGAACATTTCGGACACGGTTTCGTATCTTTTGATATGAGTTTCATAGTTTTTGCGAGATCTGGATCACACGGTCGATCATCGTGCTTGAGTTCGCAACACTCGTGACAAAATGTTCGTCTGCATATACCACAATACCATTCTTCATCTAAGAATCCTTTACATTCACCTTCGGGACACTTTCGTACGAAAGACTTTTTGATTTCTGTGATGTGTGGATTTGAATATCGAAGCTCATCTATGCGTTCTCGCGTTTGACGCATATTGTCTATGAGTTCTTGAATTTCCTGTACTTGTATATAGTCTTCATATGATAAACGACCGTATGTCATGTAGAGTGACGACAATTGTCTCTTTTGTTCGGTGATGATTTCATTTAAATGACGCATCTCAAGTATTCGTTCAACGTGCACCTGCGTTTCGGGCATCAGTGATTTTTCGCGTTCGAATAGAACATTCTCTCGATGTCGTCTGTAATCTACGTGTCTAAACTTATGTGTACAGAAACTATCAACGAATTGTCTATTCCATACGTGTTTACACCCCATACAATGGGCATCTTCTATGACCGATAATAAATACTTTTGTGTACATGATCTACACGTATTCAAATCACAAAAAGGACAGGTCACCTTTTTGTGATTTGTATTTTCAAAACACACACCGCACCTGTCCATTAATTAAAAACAGGGTGCTATTCTTTAAACGTACATATATTTTGTCTTGACCCAATCTCGATCCTTCTTGAAAAGCTTGGACAGTTTGGGGTCCGTGCGCTTGAAGAGAATCATTAAAACATTGAGACGGCGGAAGAGCCCGAGCGGTGGTTCGCCCGCTCGAATGACCTTGGCGAGCGCGCGATGTCTCGCAAGATCAGACTTTTCACGCACATCGGAATACCCGTGTGCACTAAGAATTCCAGAATTACTGAGAGGTATGATGACTCGCATTTTTATAATATGAGATTATAATCGTCGGACCACATTCTTTACTTTGTTCGCGTATTGAAGATTTTGTTTCGTCTTGGATACAGTCTTTTTGGCGACACTTTTATTCTTTGTGCGCGCATCCGCAAGAACTTTCGTTATAGATTCACCTGCATTAATGCGTCGAATGAAGGCATTTTGATTTTTAACACCGAAACGCATGCGTCTGATTTCATTCTTCGCGTTATTGTTAAAACGCTCCGCCGCAGTCATGGTTTTCTTATTTGGTCTGTTTGCGTTATTAAATGAGAATCCATTCTCTCGAGTCTTGACGAGTTGTCGAGCTTCGTTAAATATCGTTTTATTTTTCGATGCATTCCATCGTTTCATAAACGTGTTAACATCGGCATTCGTGAGACCTTTGATTTGTTTGAGTTTCCACTCGACACCTTCACGAATCGTGGCGTTGGAGTTGCGTGTGTTTGCATTCTTAAGAACCGTGTTTGGATCCTCACCCTTTTCAAGTCTATTCATGAACTCTTTTCTGTTATCACGCGTGAGTTTCTTCTTATTTTGAAGTAATGCCGCGGTGTTCTTTCGAAGCTTATCCCGACGCTCCTTTTCGATTTTTTCTTTTTCTGCGGCGCGGCGATTCTCATCAAGTTTGGATGCATTCGCGAGGATTGCGTTTTGTGTGTTACCTTTATTGAGACGGTCCATGAACTGTGTTCGATTTGCCTTTTCGAGTGTGTTGAGTGCTTGAAGTCTCGTCGCGGTGTTCTGTTTGAGTGCATTTCTAGCCTTTTTCTTAGCATTCAATTGTCCCGCAAGCTCGTCGCGTCTCTTCGAGATATCGTTTCCACGCTTCATGATCCACGCTTCGTGTCCAGTCTTCTCTTTATTGGATATATTCGACGCGCGAATGTTTTCGCGGAGTTTGATCTTCTCATCAAGTTGCGTGTTAATAGCGGTGAGATCTTCTTTAGTTTTGGCTTGTTTCACCATGGTTTCCCAATCCCGTCTAAATACACCCGTCTTACCCGGAATTTCTCGGATGATCTTTTCGAATAACGGTTTCTTTGCTTTTTCGAGCAAGAGTGTCTCGGCGTTACGAAGCACGTTATTTGCACTTTTACCCTTGTTCAAATTGTTCATGAGCTTCTTTCGATTCTCACGTTCGAGGTTTGGCATGGCTTGAAGCTTTGCAGCCATATTTCGCTTTATCCCGAATGTGCGTCGATTTGAATTGATCTTCGAAGCATTTTTGATAATCTTATTCGCATCTTCACCCTTGTTCAAACGTTCCATGAATTTCGTTCGATTTGTTTTTTCGAGCGTTTCGAGTGCTTGAAGTTGTGTAGCGACGTTCTTCTTGAGTTGATTACGAGCAGCTTTCGCGTTCGCGACATTCTTTTCAACGAGCGCTTGGATTGGTGTGATGTTCACGTATGGTTTATTAATTTGATTGATGTATTGTTTCTTTCTATCATTCGCGATTGCCATGCCTTCGATTTGCTTCTTGAGATCGTTCTTCACTTTCGCCTTGTCTTCGTTATTTTTGATGGATGCATTCTTAACATTTTGGAGTGATGTACCAGAATTGTTAAATTGGGACATATACTTTTCAATATCTACACCCGTGAGGTGTGTCATCGTCTTGAGATGTTGTTCAAGAACGTCACGATCTTCTTGGCGTTTTCGGTTGGCCTCCGCCTTCTGACGTTCGGCATTTATATTTGTCGCGCGATTCTTGATTGTATTCAATGTAGAATTTGTATTGTTTGCGAGGAGTTGATTTTTAAATGTCTTTTTGTTGTCGTTTGTCAAGTTCAAGGTGTTGAGAAACGCGTCAAGTTTCAAAGCTCGATTCGCACTTTCTTGTTTTCTTTTCTTGGTCGATGTGTTTGTATTTGTGATGTTTTGTTTAATCGCTGTGAGGTTTGTGTTTTTGTTCGTGACACGAGCTATGAATGCATTACGTTCAGTGTTCGTGAGATTCTTATTACTCATGAAATTTCGAAGTTCATCTTTCTTCTTGTTGACGAGTTCAGCGCGTCGAGACGCGTTGAGTGCGGTCGCTTCGTTCTTTACCGCGTTAAGTGTCGCCGAACCGTCGTTGAGTTTCTTTACGAGACCATTCTTCATCGAATTATTAAGGTTGAGACCGTTGAGGAAAGTTCTCAACTCGGCTCGAGTCGCCGCTTTGTTCTTTGCATTGGTATTCATATTTGCCGCAGCTTGTTTGAGTGTATTCAGTGTATTACTTCCACTATTGAACTTCTTGAGAAGATCTGTCTTTTGTACATTTGTAATATTAAGAGTATTCAACATATTCGTGAGTTCTTTTCTGTTCATCGCAACCTTTTCGAGTTTACGTCTGTTCGATAATTTATCCGCCTCATTCTTGAGTACGGATATATTTCCATTCGTATTATTAAATTTAGACATGATACTATTTTTATCTTCACCCGTGAGGTTCAACTTGTTTGTGTAATTGTTAAGTTCTTGTCTCTTTGAATTTATGAGTTCACGTCGACGTTGATTCACGAGTTCATTAGCCTTTGTCTTCATGACATTGAGTTCTGCGATCGAATTGTTAAACTCCTTGAGAATTGAATTCTTATTAGTTTGATTCAATTCAAGATTTTTCACGTAGTTTGAAAGAGCGTTTCTATTCGATGTTCGTTTTTCAGATTTTCGTTGGTTCACGAGATTTGTCGCACGTTTTTCGAGGTTATTCATATCAGAACTATCGTTATCAAATTGTTTGAGAATGGAGTTTCTATTTTCATTGGATAAATTCAAACCACTCAAAAACTTGGAGAATTCTGTACGCTTTTCACTGATTCGATCCTTGAGCACACCATTCGCACGCGCCTTCATGTTTTCGAGACTGACGTTCGATTGCGAAAGCGATTGCATCAGTGAATTCTTGTTTTCGGGACCCAACCCAATGCGAGACATGTAGGCGTCAAAGTTTTCGAGGTTCTTGGCCCGCTTGGCAGTCTTGATTGAATTCGCCATATTCTTTGCGTTTTGTTTAATGACGTTGACAGTATTAGGTGCGTTATCATACTTTTGCAGGAAACCATTACGATTCGTTGGGTTAATATTGAGTTTTTCGAGATAATTACTCAATTCTGCGCGCTTTTCAGCCTTCTTCTCGTTTTTGATTCGGTTGGACTCGGATTGACTTCTATTCTTAAGTGTATTGAGCGTACCCACACCGTTATCGAAGTTCTTCAATATGGTGAGTTTCGTATTTCCTGGAAGATTAAGATTTGTCATGAAGCGATTCAACTCGTTACGATCTCTCGCCTTCCATTCACCCTTGCGTTGATTGAGGAGAGTATTCGCTTTCTTAGACCATGCGTTTACATTCTTGTTTACGTTGGCATTAAAATTACGCATGAGAACATTCTTATTGGATTGGTTCAATGGCATGCCGTTGATGTATGTCTTGAACTTTGTCGTCAGTGCTTCCGTCTTTTCAGACTTCCGTGTGTTCACGAGATTTCGACCCTGTTTCTTGATAGACTCGACATTACCACTCTCGTCGTCGAAGAGTTTCATCACGTATTCCTTATCATCATTCGAAAGCTCAAGTGTATTGACATATGTCTTGAGTTCGCTTCTGTCTTTAGCGCGTTGTTCTTCCTTTCGTTGAATAGAAAGATTGGTCGCTTCACTGATGATATTTTTGATGGTCACGGATGGGGAATTCAATTTACTCAAAAGATTCAACCTATTACTATTATCCAATCCTAAAGTATTCATGTGATTTTCAAGTGACTTTTTATTCGTGATATATTTCTCATCTTTACGAGTTTTTGCGATATCATTCGCATTTTTGCGAAGTGTATTTAAGCTCGCATTCGTGCTATTAAACTTATTGAGAATTGTATTTTTGTCTTCCTTGTTAAGACCGATCGAGTTCATGTATTCGGAGATTGTGTTTCTTTCGGCCGCTCGTGCATTAATGTTTCGTTTATTTTTAACATTTTTAGCCTCGTTTCTGAGAGCGTTGATGTTGGCGTTTACAGACGTGATTTTATTCATTATATATTTCTTGTCTTCGTTTGTCAAGCCCAAATAATTAACATATTCTTTCATTTGTGCTCGCATCGTATTTAGCTTTTCAGTCTTTCTATTTTCAATCAATTGAATCGCCTTTTGTTCGATATTCCGAGCACCGTTATTGAATTGACGTAAAAGTCCGGCTTTGTTAACATTGGTCAAATTCATAGCATTTAACGTGTTTTTAACCTTTTGTCGTTCCATGGCTAAATTCCTTTTAATGGACGCTTGATGGATATTAGTCGCAGTCTTCATGAGAGTGTTCAAGTTTCCACCGTCATCGTTAAAGTCGGTGAGAAGCATCTTCTTTTCGTCATTCAACAGCCCCAACGTGTTCATGTGACTTTCGAGAGTCTTTCTGTTTGCTGCGCGACGTTCGGTCACGTTTTTATTGACGAGTTGTTTCGCGAGGTTTTTCGCTTTATTCAAGGTAATAGCACCCGTGCTAAAGTTGGCGATGATTTGCGACGCGTTGATATTAAGACCGGCGACGAAATTTCTAAGATTCGCTTTTTCGGCTTCAAACTTTTCTGTGCGTCGTGTGTTCGCAAGAGATTTCGCGTTTGCCTTTGCTTTATTCAAATTAAGTACGTTTCCGAAATTTTGAATAATTTTAGCCTTATTTGGTTCTGTCAATTCGAGTGTATTCAAATAGTTGACGAGTTCGGCTCTATTCTTGACTTGTTGTTCAGTAATTCTAGAATTGATCAAGTTTGTAATTTTACGTTTAATCGTATTGACGTCACTTTCACCGTTATTGAGTTCTTTGAGAAAAGCAGCCTTATTATTTGACGTGATATTCAATGTATTCATATAATTCTTCAAACCGTTTCGAGTTGATATTTTATTTTGCTCATTCTTAATCTTTACAAGTTCTTGAATTTCACTTTGAAGTGTCTCGAGAGTCGACGTACCCGCGTTAAATTTATTCAATATAGAATTCTTTTGCGTTTGATTCAACTGTGTAGAGTTGAGTACGCTCGCAAGCTTTTCACGGTTCGCCATCTTTTTTGAGTTTCGAATCTGTGTAGCTTCATTCTTGAGTGTGTTCACATTCGACGAATTACCGTTGAATTTAGACATGATCGAATTACGCTCTTGATTCGTGAGTCCAAGACTCTCGATGTGTCCCAAAAGATTTTGGCGATTCAACATTTTCTTTTGGTTTCGTGACGCCACGGATCGTGTATTAATAGCAGCCTTCAAAGCGATCACGTTCGTGTTTGCCGTCACACTATTTTTAAAAGATCGCTTTTCGTCATTCGTGAGACTCTTGTTCGTCATATACGCATTGATCTCACCTTTGATTTTGTTAATGCGTGCATTTTTATATTCTTGATCAAGCGTACGCGCCTTATTTTGAATAGAGGATACATTCACACCGTTATTGAATTCGCGGATCAGTGCATTCTTATTGCTTTGATTGAGCGTCGTTTCCTTGTTCAAGAAATTCACGAGAGATTGTTTACTCTTAATCTTAATATTTGTTTCTTTCGCTTGAATTATTTTGGACGCCTCGTTCTTTACACCGTTAAATGTCAATTGATTCGTGGTGTATTTTTGAATCAATGTATTCTTTTGGTTTTGGTTAATATTCGTCTTATTCAAAAACTCGACGACTTGAAGTTTCATGATAGCCGCCTTTTCAGTCTTACGTTGATTGATGAGCTCGCGAGTTGCATTTTTAAGACTATTCAAACTCGTGATGGAACCATCATTTAACAGTTTCGTTTTGTTTGAATTATTAAGCTCGGTGACTGTGTTAAGATAATTCTGAAATTTCGCACGGTTATTTACATTAGGAACGTTCGGGGTCACGTTCGGCACGTTCGGCACGTTCGGCACGTTGTTCGTCTTGGGCACGTTGTTCACGTTGTTCGTCTTGGGCACGTTGTTCACGTTGTTCGCCTTGTTCACGTTGTTCGTCTTGGGCACGTTGTTCACGTTGTTCGTCTTGGGCACGTTGTTCACGTTGTTCGTCTTGGGCACGTTGTTCCCCTTGTTCACGTTGTTCACGTTGTTCGTCTTGGGCACGTTGTTCACGTTGTTCGTCTTGGGCACGTTGTTCACGTTGTTCGCCTTGGGCACGTTGTTCACGTTGTTCGCCTTGTTCACGTTGTTTGCCCTAGGGACGTTGTTCCCCTTGTTCACGTTGTTTGCCCTAGGGACGTTGTTCCCCTTGTTCACGTTGTTCACGTTGTTCGTCTTGGGCACGTTGTTCACGTTGTTCCCCTTGTTCACGTTGTTTGCCCTAGGGACGTTGTTCCCCTTGTTCACGTTGTTCACGTTGTTCGTCTTGGGCACGTTGTTCACGTTGTTTGCCTTAGGGACGTTTGATGCCAACTCGGCTTCGCGTCTCACAGAGTTTAGGGAATTTGTGGCAATCTTATTCTTCAATTCACTCTTTTTCGCATTGGATATATTTAACGTATTGATGAACTCGACCAATACGTCTTCATTACCCTTGGCGACGCGTGCGTTGGTCACGATGTTCCCAAACTTTGCACCGGCTTGATTTAATTTATTAAGGTAATCCTTTTCTTTACGAATTCCAAGAGCTTTGATTGCGTTCGCGGCTTGCGTCTTGGTCACACCCGTGTTAATGTTTTGCTTGGGTGGGACATATCCACTCGGAAGAGAGGGACCTTCGACAGCACCCGTGTTCAAATACATACCCAATCCTCGATTACCTTTTGTAAATACGTAACCGGGTTTATTTGGTACGCGCGTCTTCGAGGGTATGAAGCTTTTATTTGCAACATTCAAAAACGACGGTCTCGCAGCGGCGCTTGGTTTAATGCTCGTTGGAAACGCAACTGTAGTCGTTTGTCGCACACTCGGTCCGCTCGGTGCACTCGGCGCGGTCGGTGCGGTGGTCACGGTCGGCGCACTCGGTCTCGCGATGTTTAACGATTTTGGAAATGACACCTGACTCGAATTGTTCACCCGTCGGTTCGTGTTCATGTTCACCCGTCGGTTCGTGTTCATCCCAAGATTGTTGTTCACCCGTCGGTTCGTGTTCACGTTCACCGGACGGTTCACGTTCGTGTTCACGTTCACCCCGAGATTGTTGTTCACCCGTCGGTTCGTGTTCACGTTCACCCCGAGATTGTTGTTCACCCGTCGGTTCGTGTTCACGTTCACGTTCGTGTTCATGGCGAAATTGTTCATGACAGTTGCGCGTCGTTTTCTCGCCAGAACGATTGGTTCTCTGATTTTATGACCATCGAGAAATCGTTTTGTGGTTTCAATGAGTTCGTGTTTCGTGAGATTATCAGTCACGACGACACCGGCTTTTTTTGCAACACGCTTCAATTCACTTAATTTTGAATCACTCGCGAATAAGATATCATAATCCTTTGGCTTAAGAGACGACTTACCATCGACCATGAATGTTCTGTTCTTACTGAGAACCAAAGGTGGAAGTGGGAGATTATCTTCCTGAATATCGGTATAGGCCTGACATATCTTTTTGCGAGATAGATTCAGTTCCTTACCCGTATTTTGCCGTATCATCTGACGTAGGTTTTCTATATCAAGTTTTGGATCACACGCATCCATCCATGCACTTTGATATACGAAAACATTATAAATTATTTCCAAGTATGTACAATCGTATCTTATCCTCGTAACTCAAACCAAAGTCAAATATATTCAAATGTTCAATGTCTATCTGGTATGTTTTTATATTAATGTTGTAACGAACTCTGTTACGTAAGGTTGATGTTATGATCGTTTCTAGAAATTGTTTTGGATTGTCGAGATCTTCTTTATATTTGGGTACCACGTGTATTTTAACGCATGCTATCTCGTGCGGCTTTTTATCTATGAAAGGAAGAAGTGGTATATCTTCCGCTGTACCTCCGTCGACGTACGTCTTGGAATCGTGTTTACCACACTCAAATATGAGTGGGATGGCTATGCTCATACACACCGCATCGATGACTTTCATGTCCGGATACGTGTCCACCGAAAAATACTCGGTCTGTGATGAATTAAGACAAAACGCCGCGACGTGTATCTTTTTTTTCAATTCTCTAAATGTTGGATCACATCCACATATTTCAATAAGTTTTTGACGTATAGGTATGGTATCGACGAAGCCAAATTTGTTAAAAAAGAGCCCAATGTTTAGCTTAACAAATTCGGAGATGTCCAATGACAGTGATATTTTAAGAATCTTATCGACAGACATCCCCAACGCTAAAAATAGTGCCAGTATAGATCCAGCTGAAGAGCCGGATATCTCCTGGACATCACGAAGTTCTTTATTTAATTTTTTAAGACACCCGATCATGGCATAAATGCCCATGGCTCCGGGTCCCAGAACTAAATACTTCATATCCTATTAGTAGAATTGAGGAAATTGACGTCGCAAAGACGCAAAAATAAGAGAAAAGACGAGTGCGTGCACGAGAACAGATTGCGGGCTCGTTTGTCCCGAGCGCACGATACCACCAGAACCCGGCGGTAACGTCAAAAGGAGACCGGGACTCAACGCGAGGAAGAGTGTGGTCGTGACCATCAAATCAGCCTTCGTGACGACCAAGCCCATGACTCGGGCAATCACAGAGTAGACCAAGAAGAACACGAGTGCGTGGAAGAAGATCGCCGTTTGGTTGGTCATACCACCACCAAACTTAATAGACTTTCCATCTGCAGTGAGCAAAAGACCTGGACTGAGTGCGACAAAGAGTGCGGCTGGGATGGCGACTTTACGGGAGGCGATATCGGGGAGCATTTAATATATAGTTACATTATTTTGTGACGTATGTAATGCTATGAAATCGATAAAATGGTCAAATGTTGCACCAACCATAAAATCATCTTTGAGGTTTGTATCATCAATATACTCTTGTATCTTGGTCCAAATGTAGAACAACTGTGGCGTCGTTTGAAAATAGACATACATGGGTTCGTCATGATGCTCTGCGTAACAGAAGCTCACAAAGTCAGAAAAATCAGCGACGTCCAAAAGTACATTTTCCATGAATGCGTCACGAATCAGTAGATTCATGAGATCCCACAAGTTCCATAGTTCATCTGAGTATTTTGATTCCCAATCGTGAATATTCAGATGAGTGTCATCATCTTCAATGACCTCTCCATTTTCGTCGAGTTCGACGTCGAGATCAAAATTTCCATCTTCAATGTACTGACTCCACACCATCGTGACTTACTTATCTTCTTTAGGAGGCTTCTCTTTTATACCGGTTAATGAGAGCGTTACAGACTCCTTTGTTTTTAAATTGTCTTGGATCGCGTTGATGGCGCCTTCAACCTTCACCTCGTCACCACCAAAGAATTTTAACAACCCTTCCTTGATAGAATCCTTATTGACACCCGACTTACGGATACTTTTCCTCAAACTTATTTTACCTTTCCTGAGGTTAATGGTATCAATACCCTGGTCAACCATGTGTTTCTTCACACTCTCTTTGAGACGTTTCTCTTCTTGGTTGAGAATTTTGATATCAGCTTTCGCTTCAGAAAGTTGTTTACTGAGATCAACGAGCTTCGAGACGCTCGCTGAGAGATCGCTAGACACAGAAGACATGTTTATCTATTATTGATCTAATATCTTTAAGCGCACAAACTACGCTGCATCAAGTCCGGAGCAATCGTGGAGTTATTCCAGACAAAGGCATCCTTCGGGTTGGGCGGATCCGCGCGAATTTGCTGGTTCGCGTTACGCAAGTTACCACCGATAGTTTCCGGGAAACCAATTTGTTGACGCGGGTCCAAAAAGTTTTGACCCTTGAGGATATCTTCCGGGGCAAACTCGCCAAAGTCCTCCTGAGAAGCAACCTCACGCGGCAACAACGAGGACGCGAGTCCCGTGCCAGCCTTCATTTGGCATGTACTCGGTGCGACGTCCGCACTGTCATACAAACTCGGTGCATACATAGTTTCGCTGATGCTATACTTAGACTTCTTTGAGTTCATGTTCATGAGCAAATAGACAAGCACAGCAACGGCCGCGAGCATGATCAGCTGATTCGCCCGAATCTTCATCTTTTTATATACAGTATACATATTTTTTTATTCGTCGCCCTCATCTTCAAAAGCAAATTCTTCTGGATATGTTTCTTCGGGCTGAGGAGGAGGGGTGACCATCTTCACCTGAACAACATTCCACACTGGACCAAATGCCTTCTTGGCAAACCATAATCCGGCAAACTCGAGAATAACCGAACACTCACCATCGGTCGTGAGTGCGCTGAAGTCGGTGAGCTCCTGGTCCGCCGTAAAAACTCTGGTCGGTGCAATCTTATCAGCGGTGACGTGATTGTTCGTCACACTCGCGGTGTATGCAGATTCGAGGGTGTCTTGAGAGAGTACCTTACCAAACCAAGATTCGGAGTTCTCAAATGCCGCCTGGATGTTTTGTGTATCAATCGCACGGACGCGTTCGAGATTTCGCTCAGATGCGAGATCAAAAGTTACATCACTCTCCGTGAGCGCACTCACCTTCACCTTATTCAATTGAACAAAGCACTTCTTCTTGTCATCCTTCGTAGCCTTGACAAAGTAAAATCCTTCGTCATCCTTCGTTGGGGTATCGTATAACATTATACCGTATAGTGTGCTTATTTCTTTAAACCAACGAAGGGTATTTGGGCTGACTTGATTAAGACTTGCTTTGGAACCCAATTATCACGTGCCGGTCTGTAGCCGTACAATGTCTTCAAAATGTTGAATGTCGCCGGAATTTCACTACCAGTGCTTGGCCTGAAATTATATTCATTTTTTACATAGTTTTTATCTTTACTCGTGTACCATAATTGATCATTGAGATTGAAACGTTGATTACTTTTTGTTGGCTGAAACCCGGGCACGTGCACGGACTTTGTAGACGCCTTGAGTCCAACGATAAACTGTCGAGACACGCGTTCTTCATCTGGAGGTGACGTGTACGCGATATATTTTCTCGGATTGACCATGGTCGCAGCCTTCATGTTGACACGTCCGTCGAGTCTTCGACGACGGGGTGCGGTCATTGGAATCTTGTGTATTTTTGCATATATAGATTCGATCGTATCACTCGAATTGATGACCATTTTACTCGAAATTATCTTCGACAATTTCACCATGCGCTGACGATCCTTTTCCTTCTTTTCTGGACGAAGACCAAGCTTTTGCATGAGATACACATCGTCGAGTAAGAACCGGCGTCCAGCCACGAAAATACGATCGTCGCGGACGATGGTGCCCGTCAATTTGTTTCTATACGTGACACCCTTCTTTTTAGTTTCAACGACTTCATACCCAAACTCACCCGGACGCATGAATGGAATATCCAAGATACCACCAATCGGACGTTCATCGATGCGTCCTTTTGATATAGAAAAGTATCGTGTTTTGAGATCGAGTGCAAACAATTCGACATCGATGAATACATTCATTTTGGAGGGTTCGGGTCCATTACCACTCTTTTTCTTCTTAATGAGAATGTATCGTCGCGTAACATACGGCCCCTTTTCGGCAAAACCAAGACCTAAAAACTTTGCAAGTTTTGTCTTATGATCAAATCTCGAACGGATCTCCTTATCGTACTTTGCGGCGATTTCACCGAGCTTGTTCCATAAAAGAACCTTGACCGCTTGAAGCTTCCCAAAATACTTTGCATCGTATTTAAAACTCGGTACGAATTTTGTATCTATATCACTCGTGATGATACGATCCTTACGTTCAATGTAATAATTGAACGCTTCACCACCGGAAATCACGAGATCACCACTACTTTTTAAAAAATCTGAAAGTTCGCCAACCATTCGGTACACAATGTCTCGAATGCTGTCCGTGACGTACGCGTATACGATCTTCTCGAGTGTCTCCTTTTTATGAAGTCTGTGCAGACGCTTTCTAAAACTTGAAACATCATCTTTTTCATAATATTTCTTCAGTGTGGCATCATTGAAGAATAGATTCCTCATCATGAACCGATTGATGACCGCCTCTGAGTAAATGCTATCGTCCATTATAATATTGTGATATATAAAAATGGAGTGTGAGAACCTCAAGTGTGATGTCATTGACGAATGTAAATGCTACGCAATGAAGGATGAAACCTTTCCATACGAAAATCAAGTGTGTGGCGTGCGTCGGGGCGCTCGTATATTTCCGTGCAACCCCGGGTGTTGTTCAGGTGGTTGCCCTGGACAATGTAAGGGTGTACGTCCCAGACCCCCGTATAAGGTAACGGACGAATTCTTCACCCCATTTGAAGTCAATATTCCAGCATATTTTAAAATAATCCTCGTGGTTCTTTTGGGTTTGGTCATAACAAGCACACTATCATTACGAAAATGAGACTTAAAGATGAGACGATTAGTAGAGATATAAGATGTCTCTTGAAACTATCCAAACTGAACTCACCGCACTCCGCTCCGATGTCAAGGCTTTGACGAAGATTATTCGCAAGGTCAAGGCGAAGCAAGACGATCCGGACGGAACGAAGGCTGCGGAACGTGCGAAGAATAACGGCTTCAACCGTAAGCAAAACATCAGCGACAAGCTCCGCGCGTTCATCGCTCTTCCGGAAGGAGAATTGATCTCTCGCAGTGAAGTCACGAAGGCGATCACGAAGTACATCACCGAAAATGGTTTGAAGCACCCGGATAACGGCCGAGTCCTCATCATGGATGAAAAGCTTCGCGATCTTCTCGAACCGGGTGACGTCCAAGTGACGTTCCTCAACCTTCAAAAGTTCTTGAGTCCGCACTATGTTAAGGCGGCTTAAACAAATACCACGTATGTGAAATACAATGAACATCAATAAGTCCATCGTTGAAGAACTTATTGGTACAAAGCCAACCACCTTGGATTTGTATCAAAAAGCCTTCACTCATAAATCAGCCCTAAAGGAACACGAAGAACTCACTGGTTCCTTTGAGACTTTAGAGTTTATAGGAGATTCAGTTTTAGGTTTTGTGATAACCAAATACTTATATGACCGATACGAAGAACGTCAAGAAGGATTCTTGACAAAAGCTCGAACTCAGCTCGTACGCGGAGACACTCTCGCAGGTATAGCTCGTAAACTCGGACTTCATGAGCACGTGCTCATGGATGAAAAGGGTATGCGAAACGGATGGAATAATAACCCAAAGATTCTTGAAGATGTATTTGAAGCGTTGATTGGTGCTATTTACATGGATATCGGTTTATTACACGCGAAGCAGTTTATTCTTTCCATCTACGAAAATCCAAACCTCGTGGACATGAATGCCATCATGGTAGATAACAATTATAAGGATCATCTCATGCGGTATTCACAATCTAATAGTTTACCCCTCCCCGACTATAGAATCGCATCTCAAATTGACGGTGTATTCACTGTCGACGTCTTCATAGATAATGTATTCCTAGGTCGAGGTTTTGCCAAGAGTAAAAAGCGCGCCGAACAGAACGCCGCGCGGTCATTTTTCTACCCTCCACAGCTTAAAAAATAGATCCATTAGTATCTTAATATGCACCCGAATGTGAAAAAAGTCATCGAACGGGAATACGCGGCCCAAAAATCCGAGGAATGGCTCGCTCTTCGGGGCAATATGCTCACGGCGTCAGACGCGGCCACGGCTATTGGGAAGAATAAATACGAAACACCTGAAGGTCTTCTCCTTAAGAAATGCGGTCTCGGTGAGAAGTTTACTGGTAATGAAGCCACTCGACACGGGGAAAAGTATGAAGACGAGGCTCGCATTCTCTATGAAGAACGACACGGTGAAGTCGTCCACGAGATTGGCTTGTGTCCACACCCCGTCCATACATGGCTCGGTGGAAGTCCAGACGGTGTCTCTGAATCGGGGAAACTTGTAGAAATCAAGTGTCCGATGAGTCGACAAATTTTACCGGAAGTGCCCGAGCACTACATGCCTCAGCTTCAATTATGTATGGAAATTTTAGACCTCGAAGAAGCGGATTTCATTCAGTATAAACCTGCAGAAACCAATTGGCCGAGACCGGAAGAGTTTGTCGTCGTCAACGTGAAACGAGATCGCCAGTGGTTTGAAACCTATCTTCCAGTCATGAAGGCGTTTTGGGACAAAGTCGTATACTTTAGACAACACCTCGACGAACTTCCGAAACCCGAGGATAAACCGAAACGAACACCTCGAAAGAAGAAGGAGATTCCTATTGAAATTGAAATAGATCCGAATGATACGTACCTAAGTGACTGAACGACGAGTGAATGTCACGTGAAATATGACAATTGAAGACCAATACATTAAGGCGAAGAACCGACTCAATGGTCGACTCTTTGCACCATATCAAAGTGAAGGGGTTCTATGGATGCTCTCTATGGAAAATCAAGTCCATGGACCGAAAGGTGGATTCTTGTGTGACGAAATGGGTCTGGGTAAAACAGTGCAAGTCGTCTCGACGATTCTTGGAAACGAGAAGAGACGCACGCTGATCGTTGTACCCAAATCTATTATAACACAGTGGGTTCATGAGATAAAGAAATTTGCCCCGACACTATCCGTCGGTGTATATAACGGTTCCGATATGCATCCATATGATATCGTGGTGTGTTCATATTCCATGATTGTGAATACCGGTCCACTTCACAGAATGACATGGGATCGGGTCGTACTCGATGAAGCACATGAAATACGGAATAGATCATCAAAAACTTTTAAGAGTGTTCGTGCACTTCGAACCGAAATTCGATGGATCGTCACGGGCACACCCGTGTTTAACTCGATGAGTGATTTTGTATCGCTGTGTGAGTTTCTTGGAATTGAAAAGACACTCGTGCAAGGCATGACGACTAAAATCAAGGATATATACATTCTTCGACGAACGAAAGACGATCTCGCAAAGATCGATAAGAAACTTGAACTCCCCCCGTGTACGTTTGAAAATGTGGAATTGGATATGTTTCCAGATGAACGTAATCTCTATGAGTTTGTGTTTAAAGATGCACAAGATACAATCAAAGATATATTTAGTTCTTCATTGAACATTAGTGCAAAAAATATGGCGATTCTCGAATGTCTTCTTCGCGCACGTCAGTGTATGATTTGGCCACAGATGTATCTCGATGGAATCGCGCGTAAAAATGAAACGGAACCTGAACGATGGATCGGTCGCTCAAACAAGATGGAAACACTCTTTCGCATGATTCATGGTCACCCGGATGAAAAAACGCTCGTGTTTTGTCAGTTCATGGGTGAGATGAATTTCATTCAGGGAACGCTCATGGACATGGGATATACCACGTTTAGAATCGATGGATCGTGTTCGAATACGGTTCGTCAACATGAAGTTGAATCGTTTCGTGCAGCTCCGCCGGGTGCTGTATTCATTATTCAAATCAAGTCGGGTGGTCAAGGGCTCAATCTCCAAGAAGCGACGCGTGTATACATCACAGCACCCGCGTGGAATCCAGCGACCGAACTTCAGGCCATTGGTCGAGCACACAGGACTGGTCAAACGAGACCGGTATACGTTAAAAAATTAATATACAAAGAGACGGATGAGTTTATCAGTGTCGAGGAAGAAATGATGGCACTTCAAGGCCATAAATCTGTCGTGTGTTCACACGTGCTCAACGATGAACGAATACAAACACAGATTCCAGTAAAAAGAACGTGCGATAAAATTTCAATCTTAGACATCAAGAAAATTTTCAGAGCGTAGTATATATTACAATGTCTACTATAGGAAGCCGAGCTGAAGTTTTCCACGGTACCGCCGAGCGGACCTCAGGTGGTCTCGCGAAGAAGGATCTCATGTTGGATCCGAAGGATGGTCGCATCAAGAGTAAGGCGGCACACGATGCTGCGATCGCGCGCATGAAGTCGGAAGGTAAGGGTGCGATGGTCAAGGTCTTCAAGCCGAAGAAGGGTAAGTTTGCGCTCCAGCCGAAGCAAGGCACTGCGGCGTATGAAAAGAAGATGAAGAAGTTAGAAAAGGCGAGAAAGTAAATTTCTTCTCCTATAGTAAATGACACTCGTAAAGTGGGATGAGTCTGTTCGTTTAGCAAAGATTCAACTGGGAATGAACCCAAATACCTTTGTTAAAATTCAGGGGAAGTTACTTAAGGAAGCACAAAAAATTTATCACTTGCTCCTATTAGCTGATTAATTTCTTATTATAAGATATAATGTTTAACCGAATCAAGACTGCCGCTGCCCGTACCCGTAACGCTGCGAAAGCGACTTATGCCCGTGCGGCACCTGTCATCGCGAACCGCGCTAGACGCATGGCTGCTGGTGCCAAGAGCTTTGGTATGGCCGCCGCGTCCAAGGCTCGCAACACCTATGACAAGATGCGTCAAGGTAAGAACGCCCCGGCGGTTGCCCCGACGCCGTACCTCGACAACAACTCGCGTCGTATTTACAAGACCAACAATGGTGCTGTGTTCTCTAACGGTACCAATGGTAACAAGAACTACGCACCGGTCGTTGGTGCGATCAAGAACGGTGCGAATGCACCGGTCGTTCCAGTCAACTCGGCGAATGTCAAGACGATCCCGAACAACATGCGCCCGACGAACAACGTCACCAAGGTGAACTCCCCGGTCGTGATGAACGCGAACGGTACGCTTTCCCCCAACAACAAGCGCCCGATGAACTAGACAACAAATTGAAATCCTTTGAGTCTTTGTGGTTCAAAAACCATTAAATTGTACAATTTCCATGTGATACCAAACTTCCTATTCAAGAAATACACGCTATTGAGTTCAACAATAGCGAGTCCTGTATTCCTTGCATAGAGTCCATTCTCAGCGGTATCGTTGCGTACATTCTTTTCCGGATCACACACCGAGGCCTTGATATCCCCATCAATCGTCGTGTCGACCTTCACACGGAACTTTGGTTCACGGTCGGGAGATTCTTTGATATTCGAATTAAACATGGGCAGGAGTTCATCCTTCGTGAATGTCTTCCCAAAGATGACTTCACTTTGTTCGGCGACACTGTCTATGATTTTAGACTCGATCGCGCGCAGTGTTTCATAGAACTTTTCAACATAGTTACCCTCTTCATCGTGTCCTTTCATAGAAAAATCTATATTGTATTTTGTTTGACCAACTTCAGGTGTGAATCCAGATACACCAAATGGCATATACATTCGAGGTGTTGTAATTCTCAAAGGTTTACCATCCTTCGTTGACAATACAATCTTTCTGTTATTATAGTTGGCAATCTCTAGAATATCTAAGGCATCAACAAACTTAGCCATGAGTATGTTACACACACGTGTAAACTTTAAGCTGAACACGCCACACAGTCAGGTTCTAAACTGAACTGAATGGGGCGAGC
>Ga0222714_10001834_pt1 | contig 23496 bp, 21 predicted proteins | sample C33_3DmetaG_FD_165048 | JGI IMG/M metagenome (GOLD analysis project Ga0222714, IMG submission 165048) | Estuarine water microbial communities from San Francisco Bay, California, United States - C33_3D | ecosystem: Environmental > Aquatic > Marine > Unclassified | place: USA: California...
CTTTGTTGCTACTAACGATGCCGAATGTATATCTACATAATACTCAAATTTGCTATTATTCTTTTTTCTACTTAAACTATCATTTGCGTATCTACCAAAACAAGACAATGGGTCTTCAGCATCTATTATTAAATTTGGATGGTCCGGATTTTTTAACAGGTAATCACTGTCATAGTATTCATTCTCAACTATTTCTCTATCTACTAAAACACCAAAATAGAAACAAATAAATTCTTCCTTTTTAAATTTTTTCTTTGCGAATAATCCAGTCCCAGCACCAGCAATTTTACTATCTTTTATTTCAACTGTTTTATTATTATCACCAAAAAATGTATAGGGCATATTATATTATAACTTAATATTTTTAATTTAGCAAAATTATTTATAATATTAAAATTAATATAATAATAAAAAAATATTGTATTATTATATAAGAAATGAGTTTTTATCCACGATTTAATACAAATTCTAACACTTTTAATTCCCAAGACGTTATATCATACGAAGAAACGAGTGCTGGTAATACTGTTGTTAGTTTAGACCTCTCTAGTTTCGTCCAGTCATCTAATCCCACTTTCAATGGAGAACTATATTTGAAGGAAAATGTTGGAGTAAATTTTAATGGAAAAAAACAATCCACCGCATTCACAGACGAATATAAAACTGATTTAGAACAAAATAAAGAAAAATTAACTTCTATTAATTATGCTAATAGCAAAACGACTGTTTTAGAAGAATTGGATTTAACTGGTGCTACTGTATCTCTAAATGACGACCAAATAGACCAATCTAAAATCACAAATTTAGTCACACGTTTGACTGATATTGATACAAATTTAGCGAACATTAATAGCAACGATAATGATATTGCTATTTTAAATACAACAACCGCTAATCATAATGCACAATTGACCTCAATTGAAAGCAAAAATGATACACAAGATGATAGATTAACTACACTTGAAACTGACACTGAAAATATTACGATTCGCATCACAGATGCTGAAACAGATATAACTAATTTAGAAGCAACTGACACTCAACACGATGCTTCATTAAATGAATTATTTGGTATTACATCTACGCTCACAAATGATGTTATATCTTTAACTAATATGGATACTGATATTAGCACCAATTTAAATACTTATAAGGTTTCTAATGGTGCTTCTATTCTTTCTATTAACAACGATATATCTGCTATTCAATCGGTAGATGTGGGGCAAAATTCACGTCTTGATTCTATTGAAACTTTGAATATTACCCAAAATAGTAGATTGGACTCAATTGAAACTCTTAACATTTCACAAGACAGCAGGTTAGATGCAGTTGAAAGCAAAAATGTTATTCAAGATGCTTCTTTAAATTCACTTCAAAATTTGACTTCTTCTCACACTACTGATTTGTCTAATTTGAGTGCTTTACAAAATGCTAATATTGATAATATAACAACCCTTCAAGGCGAAAATGTTTCTCAAGATGGTAGATTATCAACACTTGAAGGACAAATTATTACCAAACATCCTACTATAAATAATGCTAATAAATTAAATGCTACGTATGTTGGAAACGGTGATGTATCTAACGATAAATTATCTGCCCTTAATGATGTGCGAACTGATGTTTCTATTCAAAATCAAATTAACACTATTAATGACAGCATTTCGGGATTAGATGCTTTACAAGATTTGGATTTAATTAATATTCCTATTTTACAAAGCGATGTTGCTGGATTAAAGGCAAAAGATGTAAATGTTGATGCTTCTTTGAATTCATTGGCGACTGATATTGCCTCTAATGTGAGCGATATTGCGACTAATGCGACTAATGTTGCGACTAATACAGCGTCCATAAATACAACTAATACTAATGTGAATAATAACGCTAATAGTATTTCCACATTAAATACAAATGTTGCCTCACTTGTTTCTGCTGATGGTATTCACGATTCACAAATTAGCGACCTTCAAAGTGCTGACACCGTTTTACAAGCGAATATTGACTTAAAAGAAGATATTATTAGTTTAACAAATAAATTAAATTCTACCAAAATTTTTGACACTGGATTGAATGATAGTTTAGATGCTCTTTTAAGCACTATTGACAACAATATAAATCTTTTAAATTCATCTAAACAAGATAATATCACAACCCTTAATAAACTTAATTCTAATTTGCTTAATAGAAACGATAATTTACAATATGTTGATGTCACAAGCAGTATTCAAACCCAAATAAATAATATTAATTCAAATATCTCTTTACTTCAAGGCACAGATACTACTATTATTAGCGATATTCAAGCGAATTTTGATACTCACGACGCTTCTATTACAGCAAATACTAATGCTATTAGCACTTTACAAGGATTACAAGATGGCGATGTAATTTCGTTTCAAAATATTAATAATTCTATTACCAACTTAACTAACACTAAACATCCTTTGATTGACACTAATAACAAATTAAATTCGTCTTTGTTAAATCGTGATGATAATTTACAGCATATTGACATCACAAGTTCTTTACAAACAAAATTAAATAATTTGGATGTTGATATTGCTACAAAACAAAATGTGATTGATAATGCTAATAAATTAGATGCTACTTTGTTGAATTTAAATAATAATTTACAATACGCAGATTATGGTTCAAGTGTGACGACAAAATTTGCGTCTATTGATAATCAAATTGTCTCATTATCTAATAATGATGTTAATCAAGTAAATACTAACACGAATTTACAAAATCAAATAAATACAAACGCATCAGCAATCACAGATTTGGAAACATTTGAGACCAACCAATTAGCAACAAATACCACTCTACAAAATAATATTAATTTAAAGCAAAATACATTAACTAATTCTTCAAGTGTTGCTTTTGTTGATATTACAAGTGGATTACAATCTTCTTTAAATACTTTACAGAATAATATAGATAATATTGACTTAAGTAGTAAGCAAGATGTATTGATTAATGCTTCAAATTTATCATATGTAGATATTACAAGTGGATTACAATCTTCTTTAAATACTTTACAGAATAATATAGATAATTTGAATCCACAAATAACAATGAATGATTTATTTTATAATTACAAAGAAAATATGCCTTCAATCCCTAATTCTAAAACTGTAATGAATTTTACAATTAATGGGGAAAATTATCAAACTATACAATCTTCTTATTTTGGAGTTCATTCAGGAGGGAGTCAAACCGATTCTTGGTCTATGCAAAATTTATTTGATAATGATGAAACTAGTTTATTTCGTATTGGATATTATAATAATTGGTTTTATAATGAATCGGATGTATTAGTAAAATATAATACATATCAATATAATGTTAATGGTGATTATATCGGGAATTTATTACAACAAGATTATAATACGTTATCTAATTACACAGGTGAATATATTGAATTTAGAAACCCTTTTTATTTCAAACCAACAAGTGTTTATATGAAAGCAAATATAGCAACTCAAATGGTTCTCACAACTTATGTTATGGGTTCAAATGATAATGTTAATTATGAATTAATTGACACTATTTCCACAGGAGTAGCAGAAGAAATCACATTCAATTTTACAACCACTGAAAAATATAAAACTCTCAAGTTTATTTTTAATAAATCAGCAATTCAACAAGGAATAACTCTTAAGACAATGACATTATCAGGTGTGAAAACTTCATATCTCTTAACAGATGCGGAGCAAATTGTATTAAACACTGCTAATATTTCAACAAATACAACGGATATAGCAACAAACACCGCTAATATTTCAACAAATGCTACAAATATATCAGCAAACACCGCTAATATTTCAACAAATGCTACAAATATATCAGCAAACACAGCGAGTATAATTTCAAATACAACTAACATAGCAACAAATACTGCTAATATTTCAACAAATGCGACAAATATATCAGCAAATACAACTAACATAGCAACAAATACTACAAATATACAAAATAACTTAAATAGCATTGGCACCATAAACACAAATATAACAAATTTACAAAATCAAATTGATAATATTCAAACAAAGACTGAATTATTTGGAACTACAAATTATGATGATACTGTAAATAAAATAACACATACATATGATGAAAAAAATTTATTTATTGACCCTCTTGACGATAATAACTTAATGGAATTAGATTTAACAATTACGACCCCAGCAAATGGTTATAATTATAAACAAGTATTAACAATTAATTGTCTAGAATTTAAGTCTTATGTCAATGTTCTTAAAATTAATGGTATTGAAACCGAAATTAAACATAGAGATGGTGATACAAATATTAATTTAGCACCTATTGCTGGTTATTCTATAATTTCTCAAACATTAGATATGACTAGAATAGGTAATACTTGGTATGTAATGTCAAATATTGAATTGTTTTATAATAGTGTGTCTAATACTGCTTATGATGTAACTCCTCCAGTAATTACTGTTCTTGGTGATACTGTTGTAAATCATGAAATTAATTCTGGTGCATATACTGATGCAGGAGCAACGGCAACGGATAATATAGATGGAGATATGACTGGTTCTATAGTGGTTTCTGGAGATACTGTGGATGTGGCAGTGCTAGGTGTATATAATATTTATTATAATGTAAGCGATGGAATTCCGAACGCAGCGATTCAAAAAACAAGAGTTGTCAATGTGGTAGATACTACAAATCCAGTTGTCGTTTTAATTGGAGATGCCGAAGTAACAATAAATCAAAATGATACATACACAGAATTAGGAGCTACAGCATCGGATAATTCATTAGAAACAATAAATGTTATTATTGGTGGTAATACGGTAGATACTGCTATTATAGGTGATTATACGGTTTTATATACCGCGACAGATTCTACAGGTAACACACATCAAATTGGTAGATTGGTGCATGTTATTTCAACCGGGTTAACATTACAATGGGACAATCCAGCAACTGACATATTTACTTTAATTAATGCTTACTCTCATAATTCAGTGGTAATTAATACAGAAAATATAGCTAATGTAACAACGGGAGAGATTTATTTACAAGGAAACTATATTTATCATTGCTCCACAATTCAAAATAATTCAAGTTATATGAGAAATATTTTTAATAATAGTTCAAACATATATGCATCGATGACAAATGGGAACGGACTCACATACACGAGCCATATTTATGGAAATATGACGGGATTTGCAGGTGGTAGTGATTATCCGTTTGATAGATATGGGACAGGTGATTACGATGGATGTCAAATGAATAATGGAACTTTTAACGGATTGGTATATTTTAGTCATATTGATTCTAATACTTCAATTGATTATGCGGGCGAATTTTTAGAAGCAATATTCCCTTTTTATGTTGATATAACAAGTGTGAATATTGAAAGTTATTCTTCAACATTTACACCAGAAGTAAGTCATTTAATGGGTTCTACAGATGGAGGCATAACATATCAATTAATTGAAACATATGGAACACCTGTGTTAAATAGAACTACAAATTACTCTGGATTACCGAAGTATAATGGTCTTAAATACATTATGAGTAAATGCACAGAATCAGGATATGTAATGGCAATTAAAAATTGGAAATTATACGGAAAGATTTATAAGTGATAAAAAGATAAATTATAAATTAAATTTTAGAATAATTTATAATTATAAAAAAAACACAATATGTAATATAATTAATATTCTGTAATAAATACTCGACAATTCATAGTATATCCAGGTGTTGTATTCATTGCCATATCGTATTTAGTTTGAAGTAAAATCAAATCACCATCTTCTACTAACATATCAAATGTATCATTCAAAGTCAATGTATGATGAAAATCCATTCCATTTCCATAGTGATAATACCCAGTATAAAGACTTTCTTCTTTTATTAGTGCTTGGTTCGGATTAGATGGGTCATATTGTCTAAATACTTGAAACCTTGTTTCAAATCTTCTTATTAAACTATTAAGTATTTTAAATCTAATATTAAACTTTAATGAAATATATTTAGTGCCTCCTATCCATCTGTCTCCATTTGAAAATTCACTTACTGGTGTTAATACATTATAAAATTTTTCACCTTTATAACTTGTATAATTATTGGGGGTGAAATTTAATAACTCCCAACCAAAATCGTGTTTATGTCGTATTTTTCCAGACATTAAATAATCAAGGTTTTCTTTCCTTGTGTCAGTAAAACTATAATTTTGTGTTTCATTATTCATAACTAAAGACCCATTCAAATTTAAAGCATCACTGTTCATTATAATATTAAACCCATTACCTACAGTTTCAAGAATAATATCACGCCCATAAGAAATAATATTCATATCAGTAGAAGTATCTTTTAAACCAATTTCACCATATGAAACCGCTAATTTTTTTAAGAATAATGTTTCAGAATTAATTTCTAATTTTTCGTTTCCATTGTTTCCACTGGTTAATTTCAATTTGTTTTCACCTTTTATTTCTAATTCATTTGTATTTGTTAGATTTCCAATTTCACCATATGAAACTCCTCCCTTTCTTAAATATAAAGATTCTGAATTTACTTCAATTTTATCGTTTCCATTATTATTACTTGTTAAACGAAAGCGTTCATTAGTTTCCACAGTGATTAGTTCTAATTTATCTTTATGGTCTTGTAAAAATGCTGTTGTTTGTTGTGTGTCGTCATTATATGTAATAGATTGATTAGAAATTGTTATTTCACCTGATGAGGACTGACTAGCAAAAGTAACTGGAAATAAAAAAGTTGTGTCAAACTCATTAAAAATACATCTATCAACCCAATAACCAGACAATGATATATTCATTTTGTCATTATCAGTAAAAGCATTTGATTTTTGATGATTTATTTCTAATTCTTTTATACCTAATTTACCATTATGGTCTAATTGTAATACACTTTCAGGTTCAGGATGATTTCCATTTACACAAATATTGAATGTATTATTTGGATTTATAGTATCACCTATTGTTCCTACCCACCATTTACGATATACACTTCCTGTTCTGAAAAACGATAATGCTCCATCATATTTTGTATTACTTGATTGCGTATTTACAACATCTATTTCAGGACTATCTTTTATATTTAATGTTTTATTACTGATTATAATATCGCCGACTGAATTTGACACACCATCTAATTTCCCTTGATTGATGTTTATTTGCGTCTTATCTGCGTCTGTAAATGCTTGATTTTGTTTCGCATTCGCAAACTGTATCGCATCACACTTTAAATCACTTATTTCTGTATGTGTTGCAGTTTTGATTACATTTTGTAATTTATTTGTGTTGTTATTTAAACTATTTTTTTCTGTTGTTGTATATGCTAAAGAATTCGCACCACTTATAAATATTTGAGGGACTTGGAGCGTTCCACTCATTACACTTCCTGATTTCTTCATATATTCATCCATATTGACATCACTATTGCTACTTGTTGTCGTCTCTTTTATTTCATCTGGACTAATAAAATCATCAGCATTAAATACATTTGAATTTTGATTTGCTGGGTAAAAACTCATTCTTATTATAATATTATATTTATTATTTATAATATTATATTTTTAAAGTAATACTAAAAGGGGAGTTATTATTATTATTCTGCGAATCACTAATTTCCAGATTACTAATTTCCAAATATTTTATATGTTTTTGTGTGCTAAAATGTTGCGACTTTCTTTTCGTTGTATATTTACCACCGCATTCGCATTCATATTTTTGATTTATTTTTTCACTATTTTTTTCATAATATTGTTTTTTATAATCTTTTATTTTGTCCTTATTGTCTTCATAATATTGACTATTATAGTTTTTTTTGTATTCTTTATTTGCTGCGTAATATTCTTTAAATTGTTCTTTATTGTCTTCATAATATTGTTTTTGTGTCCTACTGGATCTATTTGTATTCATATTCGCCTCTAATTCAAGCATCACTTTATTTTCTTCTGATTCTGCTTCTCGTCTGTCATTACACGGAAATTTTTTAATTTCTAACATCTTAAAGTTTCGCCAACCTCCATTATTACGAATTTCTTGGTATTTTTTTTGATTATATGATTTATTTTTTGAATTATTACAATTTGATTTATGACACTGTTTTCTTCTTGTAAAATCAGTTGTTGAACCAATATAAAGATAATTAACATCGGAGTCTATACATACAATTTTGTAAATTACAGTTTTAGAATAGTCAATAGGTTTTCTAGGCATTATTGTATTATAATGTATTATAATGTATTATAATGTATTATATTTAAATTGTTTTTAAAAACTATTATTAAAATTAAAGTAATACTAAAAGGGGAGTTATTATTATTATTCTGCGAATTACTAATTTCCAGATTAAATCGGCAACAACTGTGCTACAAAATTCAACAAAAATATTTTTACCATTTAGAAAAAAAAATTATACAATCGCTTTACCAATCTTCGCAAACGGGTGCTTTTTTTTACCTTACTTTCGAGAACTGACACAAATTTATTCAAAACCAACTCGCTGTCAAAAAATTCAACCATCAATTCCTTCACTGCCTCACTCTTGGATTGCTCTCTGTCTTCTTTATTTCCATAAACAAAATATTCCTCACACGCATTTAGCACCTCAACCAACAAATCAGTATCCATTTTATGCTCTTGGGCGTCCAAATGAGATAACAAAGCACGCACATCAGATACAAAAACATTCTTTTGAGTTTGCATTTTATAATTGGACTTCAATTGCTTGAAACTGGAAAGTTTCTTGATTGACGAATATACCTTGGATTTAGGTAATTGCTCGGCAACTGATTTGACTTCAGATTTGACTTCTGGTTGGGTTTCTTCAACCTCTTCCAAACTTAATTCACGCTTTGGTTCATTCGGCGTAAGTCGTTTCATTATACTATAATAACATATTTTTTTTATATTTTATTATATTTTATTTAATATTGCTAAATATTCGTTTTATATGGCGTTTTAATATTTCATCATTCCTATTTCTATTTTCTGGTGTATCATAATGAAATAATTCCTTGTATTTATTCATTATTGTTCGCATTTTAGCATCAGAATTTTTACTACAATAATATAAAAATAATAAACAATACCATCCGCAATAAACAGACTTCAAATGTTGAAACTGATTCGCATTACATATTAACTTCAATTTGGGATTATATTTTTTCAGTTTTTGAATAATATTGGGTGGTGGTCTCATTCCATAACTATCGTAATATAAGGCGTCATTTTTGTTTAAATATAATGCCGTCCAGTGTGTTCCATTATATCCGTCCAATGGTGATGAATGGTCTAAATTTATTATATAGCATCCTTCCTTATCTATTTTCAATTTGTCTTTATAATTAACATCATTTAATTTTATTTTTAACATTTTACAATAATTCACTAAATCGTGATTACTTAATAATTCAGTTTCCATTATATATTATTGTTATTTTCTTTTATATTTTATTTAATTATTGGTGATTAATTCGGCGTAAGATTTAGGTTTCTTGGGATGGAATGCTTGATGATGTGGTGAAATAAGACTGGAATTGGTGGGTTTATTACAGGTCATACATCCGCCTCTAATTGGGACGGCAAAGCTGCCTCCGTGGGGAACTGAATATGAACCCCCGTTGAGATAAGGATTTATCTTACCTTTGAGTGTGCTTCCAAGACCTGAACCATTAATACGTTTTACTCCTTCATTTACGGCAATTAATTCTGGGACTAATTCGGGTGCAACAATAGAAGCAAGAGGAATTCCATATTTATCTACATTTCGAGAGACTTGTTTTGTGATTTGTCTTGCCTTTCCAGCAGTATGTTTTAGTTTTCTTCCTAAATGTTTGACGCCAGCACCAGTTTGAGTTTCTACCACGTCGGCAATTTTTGATGCTCTATTTGAAACCTTAATTGCTTTATCAACTGTATCAGCATATTCATCACCAACCACCATTTTGACTAAATTCTTATTCTTTTCTAAAACTCTTACTCCTTTCTTAACCGCCTTCGCACCTTTATTCACAGTTTTCTTCAAATTGAATTTTCCACCAGCACCAGTTTGTGTTTCTAACTCATCGGCAATTTTTGATGCTCTATTTGAGACCTTAATTGCCTTATCAACGGTGTCTGCGTATTCGTCTCCTACAGCGAATTTAATTAGTTTTTCATTTTTCTTTAAGACTTTTCCTGCTTTTTTGACACCCTTTGCTCCTTTATTGACTGTCTTTTTAAGGTTAAATTTACCGCCTTCTATACTTTTATTGTAAGTGCTTTTAGCACCTTTAAGGGCATCTTTGTAACTACAACCGTGTTGTGCTTGGTATTGCTTAACGTGATTAATCCATTCAGACATTTTATATAATAATACTATATTTTTTATTATTATATTATTTATTTATTATTTATTATTTTGATTTAATTATTGCTAAATTATTTCTATTTTTACATAAGTTGTCCGGTAGTGATATCAATTACAACGTCCTTCTCATACTCAATATAGCAGAGCAAATCAAGTGCCTTACCCGATGATACAGTGCCCGATACTTGAACCGAAAGAGGAACATTGTCGTCAAACTTGTTGCGTCTGCTTAAATCAACAACCATATAACCATAATTGCTCTCAAAATCCTTAAGAGAAATTTGTCCCGAAGACGTGCCCATTTCTTGTCCTCCATTCACCCCATCATTACCATCTTGCTCCAAAAGGAAATGCTCGTAAGAATAATTTATAGGATTGGAATACACATTAGAACCGCTCAATTGGACGTTAAAGTTGCTAATACGACAAGCAGAAGTCGTTCCTACACCATCAACAGTATAAGGACTTGCTTGAGGTTCAATAGCAAGAGTTCCATTACCAGAAGCAGAAAGCACAGGAATTATTACGAGTCGCTTCATTCTTGCGAGAGCATTAGTCAATAGGGACTGAAAACCACCATTCACTCCTCTCAAGCGTTGAAAATAAACATCCTCATATAGAACCTTTTTAGAACCAAGACCAAGGTAAGACTGTTCCGCAGAATTCTCAAAAGTGTAGGCAGGAACATAAAGACGGCATTGGTTTTTAGTAGGATGAACCACACCATTATTGCTTACAACTTTGACGCTAATATCTTCTACATAATCCGCTACTTCACCACCTGCCTTGCGGATAACAGGGCAAAAAGAACCAGCAAGCGTTGAAACCACAGCAGCTTTATTACCACCAGCAACCACAATATGGGTGTCAGATTGGTTAAGAGTTAAAGTAATCTTCATCAAAGAACCTCTCACAAGATGCATTTTTTCAAAAAAAGGTAAATCGCGAAGACGAATAAAACAGTCATAAAAAAAAGTATTTACAGTTCCAGCAGTTTCTTGACAATTAGCACCTTTTGCCTTCAAATCAGCAACAGAGAGAACACCTGCCTTCTCTTCGTGGTAAAATTTCTTATTAGAAGTGTCATTATGAAGTCCCTCCTCATCAACATAAGACCAGTCCTCACTTGAATGCTTTTGGTATCCCATATGATGACCGTGGATGGTCTCATCTCCGTGTCCCATAGTTGAATGAAGTTTAAAGTTCAACAGAGGAACAATATTGCGGGTTTGTTGAAGCACAGTAGTGTTATTCATCTCAACTTGAATACTATCAATAATAGACAAATTAGATGCCTTCATTTGAAGCAATTGTTTAGCATCATCAGCACTAATAGCGTGTCCGACATCACGAGTTATAGTCATCACAAGAGGGATGCTAATAAATCCATCCCGAAAATCAAACCATTTCCCGCTATTGCTGAAACTGGAAGTTTCAAATTGAACGGTGTTTCTTTGATAGTTCGTTGAATTGTTGTTATCAATTTGGTATAAAAGTTCTTTCTTTAAAAAAGGGACAGGCATTGATTGTCCGCTTTCGTTACTCATAGAATATCCGATTGTAGCAAGGTCGCTCATTATTATTATATACTATCAATATATTTTTTAAATTATAAATAATTATTATTTAATTTATTTATAATTTGCCTAAATATTTCTTTATATTTTGAAGTTTATAAACTTTTTTAATTTTTCTTCACTTATTTTTTTATTCACAATTTTATTAACTGTCGCATTTTGGCGTTCTATTTTGGGTGCTTCGGTTTTCACTGGTTCTTTCGGTAAATCTTTTATTATAGTTTGATTTTTCTCCTTGTCTTTTTCTTCTTGGGTTTTCATAGAACCTCCTAAATAATTATTACTACTTGTGTATCCACAGTTATACTTATTTTTATAAAAATATACCATTCTATTATATTATATTTGGATTTTATTTAATATAATACTTTTTATAAATTATTCATCTAAATTATTTCTTGTAAATTGCTAAATTCAACAACATATCGGGGTCTTTAATTTGTAAAGGAACAAAGTTTTGGTCGTAAATTCGCACCTCAATATGGTTATAAACTCCTGGTTTTATTTTGGAATGAACCAAGTCTAAATTAGGACTAATGATATCGCCAAATCCTACATTATTTGGGATAGTAAAAGAGAAAAATACATTATCTGGAATTGACATCTCATTTGATACTAAATTACAAGTCAAAATGTAAGACGAACTCGGCATCATATTAGGAACAGTTGTATTCAAAAATGTTTCTGACCTATTTGTGGAGTCAGTTGATGTATCCATTGAAATTGTTCCTGAAAATCCTAAAAGAGAACCAAAATTGTTATTACTTGGAATGATTATTTCAGGTGATTTGAATTCACCTACAGGCAAAGTCCAAGTGCTTGGTGTCTTCACCACATCTGTTATTGGTCTCAAACCATTTCCATCATTGAAGTCATATTGGTCGCTTAATGAAGACAATTTGATACTTGTGGAATAATAAGTGGTGTTTATTCTCAATTCAAAAAAATAAATAAAATTACTACCATCGATCGTCTCCAACATATGCCCTCGCGACGCCATAACACTCAAAAGGATCTCATTTAAAACTTCAATACTATAAAATCCATCTGGAATCGTTATATCGTGTATATCATCTACATCTCCATTTACATTATTAAACCATTTGTATTGAAAAAAATTGTTGTTATTTTTGGCGGTAATGTTGAACCAAGAAAAGTATATATTTAAATTACTTAAAGCAACATTATCCTCTTCACCAAATGTGATACTACGAGGTAATTCATATCTCAAGTGGTTATTTCCATTTCCAATATTTACAATGTGAGACTTATTTAGTATAATATTTTGCGACATTTATATATAATAATAGGTGATATTTTTATTATTAAATATTATTAATTTGTTTTCTATTTTTTGCTAAATATTTTCAATAACTTCTAAAAATTCATCAGCGTCTTCCTTTTTGATTTTATTTATTACTGGATTTGAGAGCAAAATTAATATCTCTTTTAGTTCTTCTTTAACGGTATTATTTCCTTCTATTAGTTTCTCTTTTAGACTATTAAATCGCTTCACATAGTCATCTACACTCTTTGATATAAATTGAAATCCGTCTATTTTTGCTACATACATTGCGGTTTTTAGCAACTCTTGCTCCTTATCTGATAATTCCTTTTGTAATTCTTTTGATATTTCTTGTGTTTCTAAATAGTGGTTCAATAGTTTTCTAAATTGTTCGCTAATTTGTGTGCGTCTTAATAACGGAACTGGGGACATTCGTGTTGTTTGGTCGCTATTATGCTTTATTAATATGTAGGGCACTTCCATATCATTCAAATATTCAATATTTATCAATAGACGACCAAATGGTCTGTAATATTTTTCTTTGTATGACACACCCTTATTTGGTGCTCTTTTTTTTCTAATTTTGACTGCTGGTTTTTCTAAATTTTCGTTCTCCATATAATAATGCTACATTATTTATTTCTAAATTTAAATACTTTTAAACAATTTGTTTTAAGTCCCATAAGAGGTCTATTAAATCGCCCTTTGAAGTATTTGGTTTATAAGTATCTATACCATTGTCGTTTAATATCTCTTTCATTTTATCTCTTGTAAAACTTTTATTTAATACTTCTTTTGATTTTGCTGTTGTCCATTTATCCATTGAAACTTTTTGTAACTTTATCTCATCATTTAATTTCCTTTTTACTGGATTCATTAGTTTATCTATTTCAATTAATTTGTCTACATCATTTTTGTCTGATTGGTTCATTTTTTCTTTAAGTTCATTCAACCAAACATTACTTGCGTTTGACTGAATTGATGCTTCTACTCTATCAACCAAGTCGTCCGCTTTTTTTTGATTAATTCCTCCATTATCGTAAATTGTTTTTATTAAATTATATATGTCATTCATTAAAGATGTTTCTTTTGTGTTTCCATAATCATTATCTAATAATTGCTGGAATTTAGGTATGGAATATGAGGCGGTATTAGTATTTGGGTCTGAATTTTTCAATAACTCGGGATACACTGCGTTAAATTCTTGAATACTAATTTGATTTTCATTTATAAACTCCATAAAAATATTCACTTCGTCGTGGTCGTTAGCAAATAGAGTATTCAATTTCGCACCAATTTGCTGTCTAATATAGTTAAGGTCTTCATTGCGTTCATAGTTTGAGCGGGCATCTCTCGGTTCGTCTAAATCTTCAATATTGTGTTCGTAATTATGCATCTTCCTTGCTATTGTGCTATTAACTTGCTTTCCAATTTGAAGGTCTTTTAATTGCTGTTCGTGACGCTGCTTTCTTAGGTCAATATACTTAACACTCATTTATATTATATTATAATATTTTATTAAATTATTAAATTATTATAATACAAATTATTTAATTGAAATCTTTTGGGTCAAGTATTTCCAACCAATTTAATCTAAAACTTTTGCTTTGTGGTGCGTTTAAATCAATCAACAAGAAATTTCCAAAAACACCAGAATTAGAGCAATGGTTATACATATTTTGTAATTGGTCGGTTGTTGCTGTTAAACTATACTCTGAAAGCAATAACCGTAAGTCCTTCAATCCAGAAGTCTTAATAATGAAAATATATTGACACTGTAATCGCACTATTTTAGGCACTTTGTAATAACTTTGCGTCAAATAGAGCGATGAAACTCCCATTTTTCTACCTCTAATATACAACTCGTTAATACATTTTTGGTCATTCTCGTTACATAGGTCATCAAATACGACCAGCGTTTGCCCGTAATAATTACTTTCATCAAATGTCCGAAAATCATTCAAATCATATGAAATTTGTAGCAAATCGTCTGCTATTTGTGATTGAAGGTAATTATATAACGGTTCTTCTGCTCTGCTGTATATATAGATTTTGTTGAATGTGTCACTCATTTTAGCAACCAAATTAAGGAGCATATTTGTTTTTCCGCTACCACTACTACCTACAATTACACCACGAAAAGGCACTTTTATTAAATGCTCTTTGTAATTCGGGTTATGAGATTTCGGCATAAATTTTTTTACCTTCTTTTGGTCGTAGAAGTTTATAACTTTATTAGACATTTATAATATACTGATATTTATTTTTTAATTATTAATTTCTAAATTAGTATTTCTTTGATGAGTTTTACTTTTTATGTGTCTAGCAAATGATTTTTTTTGAATAAACATTCTACAATCACAGCACCAAATAGGTTCTTTCCTTTTTGCTACAACATTAGGATGCTTCTTTTTTCCCGCTATGAGTTCTTTATTATCTTTCCTATATTGCTTTTGTCTTGCTAATATGCTCTCTTTATTTGTTTCATATCTTATTTTATTATATGCTTTGACTTTTTCTTTATCTCTTTGGTATGTCATAATATAATAAAATAATAAATTGTTATTCTTAAATTACTTTTACATTATACAAGTAATTAAAATTATACTCATTTTTTTTCTCTTCTATTCGTGCCTTATATCCAAGGTCTAACATCGCCACAGTTATGCTCTCACAATCACAATAATTATACCCTTTTGGATTTTTTTTGTTTAAGTAATCTATTATTTTTAGTTTAATTCCATTTGAATTTATATTTTTGTTAAATGACGACCAACATCTAATACGAAATAACTCTGGTATTACTAATAAGGCGTTCATATATTCTTCTCTTCGTCTAATCATTGCTAAAATTTCTTCATCTGGGTTGTCAAGGTTCAACATTTATACATACTATTGAGATAAATATTTAAGTGGTTTTTTTCTTAAATATATTAATTAATTATTTGTAAATAAAATTGCCTAAATAAAAAAGTATTTTAATATTATATAATATGAAATTCTTTTGACCCAAATTGCCTAAATTCCGCCAAAAATCTGTTCCTAAAAAAATTAATAAACTAGAAGCCAAATTAAAAAAACATAATGCCAAAATTGCCAAACTTATTGAAAATAATAAGAATTCCATTACACTTCAAAAGCATATTATTGATGAAGCAAATAATCAAATCAAATATTTAGAAGTAGAGTTACAGCAAATAAAAGACCTTAAAGGTAAATAATTATCTTATAATATTATACAATGAGTGTATCATATTATACAAATGACTACATTTTTAAACCTTCTCGTCGTAAAAATAAAAAATATGATGTTTTCACATTAGATGGCGAATTTATTACCTCTTTTGGAGACAAAAGATACGAACAATATAGGGATAATATAGGGCACTATGCTGACAAAAATCACTACGACAAAGATAGGCGTTATCGGTATTTCAAACGACACGGAAATAAGTTCAAATTTGAAAGTGCTGGGTATTTCTCCGCATTATATCTATGGAACTAATGATGCATTATTTTTAAGGAAAGAAGGGCGGTTCCAAAATCCCCTCGGTTCCAAAATCACGAACCCCTTTTTCATTCATTAATGTAATATTTCTATATATTTTATCTTGTTGATGTATACAACAACAACAATAAATTTTATTATTTTTAAAATCAAGAACAGAAAAGGGGTATGTGATTTTGGAACCGAAGAGATTTTGGAACCTTTTTTAAGAAATAAAATTCTTAAAAATAGAATATCAAGGAAATTACCCTTCAACCTATCACGATTAACGACGCATTATAGCCACAAAAAAGTAATTAAAAAATAATTAACAAAAAAATATTATTATTAATTATTATACTATAAAACATATATAATGCCCCTTTATTACTTCAATTTAATACCGAAAATGACATTTTGAGAAACACCATTCACTTTCTTTTTTCTACAAAATTCTTTATTAAAACAGTTAATTTTATATTTTTCTAATATAACTCTTGTAATTTGTTTTGTTGTGTTCAATTTTAATTTATTTTCTTTACACCACAGTTGAATATCACTACGCTTCACAAAATCATTTTCCAAATCCATAGTGATTTCATATTTTTTCTCAAATTCAGTTATAAATTGTTCGTCTTTATCAATAATTTTATCATCATCTTCATATTCACAACTGAACCCTTTAATTTCAAACCCTTGATACTTTACATAATTGCTGTCATAAGTTTCATCTAATCTGTCAAATAATTCTTTTGCCTTAATTGAATATTTGTATTTATTTTCACACCATTCTTTAAATGATTTAGACAAAGATGTTTTTAGAACAAGTGCATCATCAGCATCACTCGGAACAATCATATCATTAATATATTGACCGACCTTGTCTTGTGAAATTCTATAGCGTTCCGTAGCAGATTGAACCATACTAAACACACCAACCTTGCCTTCATTTTGGAAGGCAATTTGAATTAACTTATAAAGTAAATACTCCTTCCATACATCAAATTTTTTGTTTAAATTCAAATCTTTTTCAAATATATAATCTTCTTCACAAACTCCCTCATCAACAAATTTAGAACCAAATTCAACAACTTTAATACGCCTCCAAGTTCCGTGGTCGTTAGAAGTAATATTAAGGAAAATATTAGAACAAATTGCTAAATCAAACATAGGTTTAAATGTGATTGCTTCTTTCCACAACCCCCGAGCAGTAATAGGGTCACCACCAGTTAATTCTTTCATAACACCTTCATTTATAGTATCATTTTTACTGGGTTCTTGAATAACAGCATAACGAACCCCTCTCAAATTCAAAACTTCGCTACTTGTGCCTCCTATACTTGCCCGTTTTTGCGTAATTAGAGTTAAAGGAACTGAACCCTTATAATCACCCATAACATAAGTCATTAAATCAACTAATTGAGATTTTCCGTTTGAACCACCACCAATATAATAATTGAAACTTTGGTTGGCAGTAGTTCCGTAAAATACAGAAGCAAGATGATTAAGCATATAATCCCTTTGACTTTCGTGGGGGAATAATTTATAAAAGAAATCGTCAATTTCTTTAATAATTGTATTATCACTCAAATCCTCACGATAATCAATGTTAGTGGATAAACTACACATATCACTTGGTAATCCTTCACGGAAACATTTATTCTTTAAATCAATAACACCATTATTACAACACACAAGGTTAGGATTTAAATCAAGTTTTTCTTCAAAATCGTCTATTTTACAAAAATCATATAAATTATCAACAATTGTTTTAATACTATTATTGCGTCGTGTATTTTCAAAAAGTGTTTGTAAATTTTTGTATTGTTGTCCTAACAATGTATTGTTATTTTCAGTTATTTCCACATTATTAAATTGCTCCGCAAATAAGTCTATTTGGATTTGAACTAATTTACTGAATTTTTCAGCAACTAATGATTTAGCAACAAATATGCTATCTTTTTCGGCATTCCATTTACCATTTTTAAAAGAGAACCATAATTTACATTTTTCTTTACACCCAGATGAAACAACTAATTGGTTTTTTTTAGAGAAATCAGTTTCACCTTCTTTAAAACAAAATTTGTGGTAAATATATTCAGCGACATCGTAATCCCGCCTACCATCTTCAAGATTTAATATTTCCTCATCTTTTTCCCCAAATTCATTATTAATTGCTTGTATTATTTCAGGAATTTCAGGTAAGTCATAGTAATTATCAATAGGTTTAACTTCTAATCGCATAACGAAACCTAAATTAGTATAGACAATATTTTCTAAATTTCGCATCAGCATATCAGTCCCATATTCTTCAACTCGGTCTTTCAAAAGTTTCATACCATCATATTCATAAACAAAGAAATCACCCTTTACAATATTGGTATTATCTCTTAACCATAAATACATACATTCCAAAATACGAGTTTCTTGTTCTTGTAAAATTTTTGACATAAAAGAACCCATTACATTATTATTATTTTTCTTATTGCGTTTGATTTTATTATACAAATCTTCATTATGTTTTTTAAACACATTACCAATTTTTATAAGTTGATTAGTGTAATCACTGATAAATTGAGTAGGTTTTATATCAGTGGATAAATCATTATCTCGAAGAAATCCGTAAAATGTGCCTCCAAATGCTAAACGAATAAACAATTTTTTACAAGAACTTCTGGAAAGATTATAAGTTTCCATCATTTCCTTCAAAATAGGTTCTCGGTTCAAATTATATTCTTCAATAAAATTGCATTCAATATTATTAGCAATACATGCACACCATAAAATTTGAGGTTGAGCGTTGCATAAATCAATGTCAATCATTGTATCTTTAATAAGGGTATTTCTTGTCCTCTTCGCCATAGTTGTAAGTCCGAGAGATTTAACAGGAAAAACCCTACCAAGTTTGCTTCTATTAGTTTTCATATATCTAACGGAAACCGCATTATTATATTGTTTATAATTATTTAAATATGCTTTAAGTTGTGCCTTTTCATTAGCGTAATGTTGTGAAGCAAGTTGTTGAGAATAATTAGCATCATTCCATTTTTCAGATAGTCCTGCAAATTGAATAAGACTATTTAAGGTTTGTTTATTTATTTTTTCGTAAAATGTTTTATTATGTAATACACAATTTTGTTCTTCTAAATGAAGAGAAATTCTTTGGGGAGTTGGGGGGTTCGCCATTTCTATTATACTATACTATAATATTTTATCTTTAAACCCTTTTTTAAATAAATTAATTTATTCTAAAATAATCTTAAATATTTTGCCTAAATATTTGCCTAAATATTTCATTCATTTTTTTTAAATAATCAAATCATTTTTATAAATATCAAAATTAAGTAATTTATAAAAAACAAAGAATTCAAAATTAATCCACAGAATTCCTAAATATTATGCCTAAACCTTTGTTCCATTTTTTATAAACTATAATCAACACTTTATAAAAATTAAATTGAAATATTGTCTTCACTATCCGTCTGACTATCCGTATCATCCTCTATAGGTTCTTCATATATCATACCATTTGCTAAATATTGAAGCATAAATTCAAGCACATCAGGACATTCATTTTGAAGTTGTAAATAGATTTTTTGAAACCTTCCACCTAGGTTTGCGTTTCCACCCAAATGATTCGCCACAGATTGAGATAATCCGCATCTATGAATAGCATAAGATTTGGATTTCGCTTTCCTTGCTTTATCCTTATTATTTTCATAATATACTTTAAAATAATTGGGGTCTTTTACTGTTTGAGGCATTGTTATACTATATAGTTAGATTATATTTAAGTTGTTTTAAGAATAAATATTTTAATTCATTTTTTTCTTAAATATTAAAGTGTGAATAGGTGAAGGGTGAATAGTTGAATTTTATTGGTTCTATATTTCTTTAAATTTATGAATTTTTGTGTTTTTTTTCTAATTTTATACAAAAAGATTAAAAAATCCAAAAAATCGGTGTAAAAATATTTTAAACATTTTTCAACTATTCACCCTTCACCCTTCACCTTACTTATAAAATAAAAAAAGAATATAGAAGGAAAGGTTTAGACGATTACCGCTTTAATAGAAATTGAAATGAAATAAAAAATGAAAATATGGTGTAAATTAACTATTCACATATAAATCCTTTAAGTTCCAAAATAAAGTATTTTACTTATAAATACCAAGAGAATATAAAGCATCACTTACGCCTTCATATAAATCCGTATCTCTTTGATTTCTAACTCTTCTCTTTCTTGTTTTACCATTATCATCCTTGTAGTATTCAATATGATAACTTTTTAAATCAATCAATTTATCCATAAGAGCAAATCTAGGGCGACTATCAAGAGCAGATTTAAAATCCTTATCATCATTATTCATACCACCCGTAATAGTAGGACTATATTTCCATATACCATATTTATTTTTATGTAGCATTATACAATATTATAATAAAATAATTACTAAATACTAAATTATTTTAACAAATGAAGCATCACTAACTTTTAAATATCTTTTATATTGTTTCTGGACTAATAATGAATGACCCATCTGCTCTGATAATTTTTCTCGCTCTTCAAATGTAAGGTCTTTATCCCCTTCATATAAATCACTCACTCTCATATGACGCATAGCATTAATCCCTTGTAAATTATCATACCCTAATGATTTATTCAAATTAGATACAAATGGACTCAAAGAACTCTTCCCGAATAACAAATCACCATAACCAATTTTTTTAGTTTTAGTCCATTCTAACAACATATTTTTCAATTTGCCTGTGACAGTATATTGTAATTTTTGATACTTATTTTTTGTTTTAAAATTATTAATAATAAACATCATTTTGTTTGCATTAATGAGAAGGAAATTGTCTTGATTATTGCCATCATTTAATGTTTGAATAATCTTCAAATTTTTGAAGTCATCTCTAACAGAAAATTGACTATATAAATAACTAATTAAATACTCTTTACTTGTTTCACCATATTTATTTTTAACTTTATTCAAATACTCATTAAATGAAGGATAGGCAATAGTGCTTTGTTTTCCCTCTAATTGAGTAATAGATTTATCTTTATACTTTTCAAAAGCACTCTTGAAGAATTTTTTTAGTTCATCTGCCTTCTTTTTGCTAAATAGATTATGTAAAATATTATACTTATCTGAAACAAATAATAAACTTTGGAGAGTTTGTTTAATGCTATTAATACTGTATTTAGAATTTTCAATAGAGTTAAGCATTTTTTTATAACTATTTAAACATTTTTTCATATCAGTGCAACCAGTCATAGTAAATAATCGTTTTATAGATGAAACATAAGTGCTTCTTGTATTTTTGCTTTTAATATTTTCATCATTGTTAATTAAAGCGATAATTTCATCTTGGGTATAATTACTCTTATTATTAGGTAAAACAACATTTTCCATCTGTGTGTAGTCAGGTTGAGGTTCAGGTTGAGGTTCAGTAATTACACAGTTACTCAATTGTGTTTGGATTTGGTCCATTTCTTTCTTTTTTAATTCTCGTGCTGTTTTTTGGCGTTGTAAAACTTTTTGAGAATTACGATGATAATATGCTTTGCTTCGTGCTCGTTCTTGTGCTTTTTTCTTTTCGTGTTTCTCCAAAGCAATTCGTTGTTCTTCATTTAGATTACAAGGGTCGCTCATTTTTGCTAAATATATACAATAGAGTGAGAGAATATTTTTATATTCATTTTTTTAATTAATTAATTAATTAATTAATTGTAATTAAATTGTTTTATAAAAGGACTTAAAGGAATTGCGTATAATGTTGCGTTAAAAAAAAATAATGTTGCGTTAGAAGGTGTTAAATTAGTTAGAACCTGAAACTCCTAACATTTCATTTTTATCTAATCTATCTAAAACATTAACATTATGTTCCGTTAATAAATTAAATGATTTAGATTTAATAACTTTGGCTTTCTTACCTTTTTGTAATCCTCTTAAAATACTTACGGGGTCTCTTGATGTTTTAATATCAGTTTGATTAATATTAACTTTTTTCCCTTGTATTAAATCTAATGGTAAAGTTGGTTTGTTTAAAGTAATAACTTCATTATTATTATTTTTATTACCTAACATTTCAGCCCATTTTGCTCCTTGTGAATGTCCTAATGTAATAATATTATTGTTACCATATTTTTCCTCGGCCTGTTTTTGAATTTTTTTAGCGTGATTAAATCTTTTTCCTTTATGTCCTAATGACATTGATATATTAGTTCCCCAATCTTGAATACTATCAGTTCCACGATGAACAACAACAGTTTTATTATTTTGATTATTATGATAAACTTGAACTCTTTTACCTGATAAAGATTTATCAACTTTATAATCATTAATATCTTTAAGTGATTTACTATAAGAATAATTTAAAAAATCCTTTGTATCATTCACTGATAAATTACCTCCATTAACAATTTGATTAGTATTCAAATGAGCAATTTCATTTTTCAATTCTTTCATAGTTTTATATTTTCCATTTTTAGTTATGTTAATTTTGTGTTCTTTTGCTACTTTTCTTAATTCAATTTTAGACATAGTATAATATTATAATATAAAATAATAAAATAATAAAATAATATTAAATGTTATTTAAAATATAAGTAAAAAATAATTTCAAAAAGAAGGCGAATATGAATCGGATGCGGAATATGAAGTCAAATTAGATGCGGATATGAAGGCAAATATTCATCAATTCACTTTTTGATAGACGAGATAATGGAGAAGAATTATGAGACGATGAATGAAGTCAAAAAAGAAGGGGAA
>Ga0222714_10001835_pt1 | contig 23488 bp, 22 predicted proteins | sample C33_3DmetaG_FD_165048 | JGI IMG/M metagenome (GOLD analysis project Ga0222714, IMG submission 165048) | Estuarine water microbial communities from San Francisco Bay, California, United States - C33_3D | ecosystem: Environmental > Aquatic > Marine > Unclassified | place: USA: California...
TGAATCGCGTTCGGGTTGGAAGATAACAATCTCCAATTTATTTTATCCGGATTTTTCTCCAACAAATGTATCGCGTTCTCATTGTGAGATAACCAATTCCAATCTATTTTATCTTGATTTTTTTCCAACAAATGTATCGCGTTCTCATTGTAAGATAACCAATTCCAATCTATTTTATCTGGATTTTTCTCCAACAAAGATATAGCATTCGGGTTGGAAGATAACAAACTCCAATTTATTTTATCCGGATTTTTCTCCAACAAATGTATCGCGTTTGGGTTGGATGATAAGTTGTTCCAATCTATTTTATCTTGATTTTTCTCCAACAAATGAATCGCGTTCGGGTTACAAGATAACCATCCCCAATGTATTTTATCTGGATTTTTCTCCAACAAAGATATCGCGCTTGGGTTGATACCTAAGTAATCCCAGTGTATTTTATCTTGATTTTTCTCCAACAAATGTATCGCGTTTGGGTTGGTAGATAATATAGTCCAATCTATTTTATCTTGGTTTTTCTCCAACAAATCTGTCGCATTGGGGTTTTCGGTTATCCAATCCCAATTTAGTTCGTGTTGTGGTATCCAAGGCAACAACTTATATTTTGGCACAAACGACATATTGAATATTAAATGATGTGTGTATTAAAGATACAATCAAATGCAGTATAAAAAATAAATCAATTTTTTTAATAATACCAATTTTATTTAATGTGCAGAAATAAACTCTATAAAATCCATATTATGTATACCAGATAAGTGTATCATTCTATCCGGATTAAATACATAAGCAAGTAACTCTTCTGAAAATGGTTCGCATTCTGTCTTCATTGCATGTGTATCCAGTTGGAAAATGGATGGGTTTGTTCTACATAAACAATGCCAATCTATTTCTCGTTGATTTTTCTCCAACAAATAAACCGCATTCGGATTTAAAGATAAGTAGCCCCAATGTATTTTATCTTGGTTTGTCTCCAACAAATTTATTGCATTCGGGTTACAAGATAAGAAACACCAATCTATTTTATCTGGATGTTTCTCCAACAAATGTATCGCATTCGGGTTGCGAGATAACCAAATCCAATCTATTTTATCTATATTTTTCTCCAACAAATGTATCGCATTAGGGTTGCGAGATAACCAATTCCAATATATTTTATCTGGATGTTTCTCCAACAAATGTATCGCATTCGGATTTTCAGATAACATACGCCAATTTATTTTATCTGGATGTTTCTCCAACAAATGTATCGCATTCGGGATTTTAGATAAGGAATTCCAATGTATTTTATCTGGATTTTTGTCCAATAAATGTATCGAGTTCGGATTTTCAGATAACATATGCCAATTTATTTTATCTGGATTTTTTTCCAATAAATGTATCGCATTCGGATTGGAAGACAATAAATCCCAGTCTATTTTATCTAGATTTTTCTCCAACAAATGTATCGCGTTCTCGTTCAAAGATAAGCAAGACCAATTTATTTTATTTGTATTTTGTTCCAACAAATGTATCGAATTGGGGTTGGAAGATAACCAACCCCAATTTATTTCATTTGGTGGTATCCAATCCAACAACTTATATATTGGTACAAACGACATATTGAATATTAAATGATGCGTGTATTAAATTTAGAATCAAATGCAGTATAAAAATAAATCAATTTTTTGTTTAGGATTTAACACTTTTGCGAACTCAATTTTATATGATGTTGAAGGTCTCCAAGTATCAGAATTATTCGCTTCATTTAATCTTATTTCTGGCGTTGGTTCAGTCATACCAACTTTAAGAATACCAGCAATATAAATATCCGTCTCTCATTTTAGTTATAGAATAGTGATACTTATATTATTTAGAGCAATGCGTATTTTTTGCTTGTTTTGTAGGTTTCTTAATACAAACAAAAGAAAATATACCAAAAGAATAACATTAAAAATTTATAAGAATTAAAAAAGGTCGGCATTTAAAATACGCGTTGCTCTAAAACGCTTATTTAATATTTAATTGGATTATAAATCCACATTTCTTTTGGATACCATACTTTATCATTTTCATATCTAAATCCTTTTCCTAATAAAATATCATTAATAATTTTGTTTCGATTAACTTCATTTATTGTTGGAAATCTAATTGCTAAAATATCTTTATTATCATTTAAGTCATTAATTATGCTATTTATTTGTTGTTTATTTGATAAATTTGTCTGTAAATACACAAATCGTTCTCGGTTTTCATGCCATAATTTATTATATGATTCAAAATTTTGGTCAGATTTTTCGTGAAAATATTTAACTTCTATTAGCATTTAACAATAATATTGTACATTATTATTGTTAAATATAATTCAATTTTTTATAAATCGGCGTTTTACATCTCCAAAGGTGTAAAACGCCGATTATTATGGAAGTTCCATATAATTTTCATTTTTTAAAAAATTATTATACTGCTCGTCTGTAAAAAAATTATAATTAAGTAAATTACATAATATTTTTATTAGTTCTAAAAATAAAAATGTTTTAGGATGAACACAAGTTAGCATTAAATTAGTATTCTTAAAATTATATAATATATTTGAAACTTTTATATCTACATTATTTTTATTTTCACGATTTATTAATTCTTTTATAGAATTTGAAAAATCATTATAAATGAAATAAATAGATGGAATTTTAATTAATTTACAACTATTATTCGTTAGTTTACGTAATGTATTTGTATTAGAAAATAATGATTTATTTACATCTATATTTTGATATATTATAATATCACTATCTTTAATTGTTTGAATTGAATTATCATAATCTATTATTTTATTTTTACATTTCACACTCCACTTACCTAAATGGTGATTAAAATCTTTACCATATGAAACCCAACAAATGTTATTATCTTTACTCAATAGTTGTTGAAAATAATAACATAATGATAGCATTTGACAATTACCTATAAATGTTATATTCATACCTATATTCTAGTGATATAAATAAAAAGACAAATAAAATAACTCTATATCATATATGAAACATAAAAGCGATGATTATAAATTAAACGCGGTGGATTATTATTTAACAGAAGATAAATCTCAAGAAGACGTTTGTAAAATTTTCAAATATTTCAAATTTATAAGGTATAAAATTATTTACAAAATGGAGTAAATATAAGATTAAGTTTTTTTATCTTATAAAAGAATAATATATATAAATTATATGAATACTAAACAAAAGAGAAGGTTCAAAAACAGAACAAAAAATAAAAGAACCAAGCGTTTAACTAAATTTAGAGTTAAATATGGTTCGGCAAAATCACATACATATAAAAAAATTAATTGCAGTCCTAAACCTAAAGGAAAAATAAATGATTATACGTGCTATACTAATGAGTCGTTAATTTATTTAAGAGACAATTGGAATGCTAGACACCCAGATGTAAAAATCAAAACAAACTCTCCAAAAGAGATTCATGATGAAATTAGTGAATATCTTAAAGATATGTGTAATACTGAAGCGTGTTGGCTAAAACAGAAGGGAGCATTTGGTAATGTTGAGAATGAATTAACAAATTCATTTGCTCCAGAATCGCCTGCCGAATGGAAAAAAAATCCAAATGAATGGTTATCAAGTGTTGATATAATGAAAGTTATGAAGCAGTATGAGAATGCTTATAAATATTTTGATTTTATGGGACCCACTCCTATTAATTTTGACTCTAGAAAATTATATGGGCAGTGTGTGTGGGAAGAATTGTGTAATTTTGATTTAAATAAACTTATAAAGAAGGGTAAAAGAATGATAGGTATAATTTATAATACTGACCCCGATAATAAACCAGGACAGCACTGGATATCTATGTTTATAAATATTAAAAAGAAAACAATATTTTTTTTTGATAGCACAGGAGACCCTGTGCCAGATGAAGTAATGCGACTTGTTGAACGTATTCAAAAACAAGGATTGGCACTTAAAAGACCTATAAATTTTAAGTTTGACAGTAATGAAGGTGTTGAACATCAAAATGGGAATTCGGAGTGCGGTGTGTATTCTATTTATTTTATTGTTCATATGTTAGAAAATAAGACGACAGAACATTATCTTAAAACTCATATACTTAAAGACGAATATATAGAAAAATTTAGAAAAATATATTTCAATGATTCGTTATAAAAATATAAAAACAGAAATGTATTATATATATTAAATGTCAATCGTTCAATTTACTCAAAAAGATAATATCACAATGTTGTGGGAAGTTATTAGTGACGAGGAATGTTTTAGATTTTTAGCGAGAGATATTCAAACAGACGTGCATCAATTATTTTTAAATAATATTCAGGGTTTTTTTGATAATGAAAAGATTAAAGTCAATTCTCTTGTAGATATAAACAAAAAATATATATTGCTTATTCTTAATCATGTTAAAAGGCATTATAATATTGAACCAAGTAAAATTACAATACATAAAGAACAAGTTAATGAACCTATTACATATAAAGAAATTCAAAATGATAGAAGAAATAATTTTGATAGAGATTTAAATATAAAGCGAGAAGAGTTTGAAGATTTGATGACCATTAAAGCTCCTTCTGTTCCTGAGTTTGCTGACAAGGAAGGAGACAAACCTATAAAAGAAATGGATAAAATCTTAAAAGAAATGCAGACACAGCGTAATTATGAAATAGAACAAATAAATAGCAACAATAATTGTTCAACTACACAAGTAGATAATTGGCTTAAACCTCAAGAGACTTCACTAAAAACTGATAAATTTAATTTTGTTGAACCAACTAAAAATAATAGGTTTAAATTTTTAGACAATATAGCAAATCAAGTTCCTGAAGTAATAAAAGATGCAAAAAATGTATCATTTAATAATATAGATTATATCCAAACTTACACTAATGAGGATGAAGACGAGGATAATATATTTTCAAAACTAAAAAAAGTATCTAGTAAGAAAATAGAAAATAATAAACTTGATATTGATGAAGATAGGATATCTAAATTAGAGATAGAAGTAAAAAATATGAGTATTAAAATGGATAATATTTTGGAATTACTTTCTAAAACCCAATAGCAATTATATTTACCAAACGCAAGTGTTAAATATAATATTATATAGAGATACAATGTGATGAACGGTTTCGGTGCCATTTAACACATTCAAGAGTGTAATTTTAATTTATTATTTTACAACGAGAGACTTAAATACATTTTGTCCCTTTTCATTTTTCTCAAGTGTTCCGATTTGTAGAGGAATAATAGTTGGGTCATTAATAGCAGCCTCGTATGATTTTTTGTCGTAAATGTTTAATACATTTGGGTTTATTCTACGATAAACGTAATCAACGCCGTGAATATTGATTGGTTTGCCGGTCCATTCAATTTCTCTCTTATTTGCTTGAACGGTTGTATCATTTTGTTGTTCCGTGTAATCAGGAACATAAGAAAATTTATTAATATTTGGGTCTCCAAAGTTGACACATTTTCCATTTGAATAAATATAACAATCAAACGCAGATTCTTTTATTGAGTCAGTTAATTGATTTGTAAGTTTGGCTTTTATTTCAGATATCTCAAACAAATATTGGTCACTGGTTAAAGGAACTTTTGGAATAGCTCTACTTAGATCTTTGCGTTTTAGTTCGATTGCTTCATCTGACTTTAATTGTTCCTCTGAAAATACCATCAAATATACAAAAACTTCAACTGTTTGTAATTCAGGTGGTAAATCTTTATGACTGCAAATACGTCTTGCGCGTCCAATAACTTGTTCGGAACGAACAGGATGCCAATATGGGTCAACGAGATGAACGTATCGTGTGTTTTTTAAGTTAATGCCTTCCGCTCCGGACGATGTGATCATAAATACTTTAATGACTTCGCCCATATTATTATTTATATAAATTTTTTTAAGTTCACTGCTAATACTTGTAGGAATATCATCCCATTCGCCATTATAAATTTTTCGAACGATTTCTTTTTCTTCGGTTGTTTCTGTTCCGGTATATAACGCATATGTTGGTTTGCCTCTAGATTCGGGAGGAATATTTAATTCCCAGGTTCCGAGTGAGTTTTTGGAAATTTTAAATTGTGTAAATCCATTATTATTTAGAACAAGAGTTAATAACCCGATTCCTTCGCCGGTTCTAAATTGACTATAAACTAAATGTAAGCCTTGATATTCGGTGTCTTGTATATTTTCAAGTATATTCAAAAATTTGGGACTGTATTTTTGTAGTCCTTCTGGTGTGAAGTATTCAGTTGCATTATCGTCCATCTCTTTTAATTTATCTTGTAATCTTTCCTTATAAGAGGTTCCCCCCAATTCATCTAAAACTTCATCACCTTCAATTTCACCTTCGCGTTCATCTTCAAATTGTGTGCCATGTTTGAATGAGGCAATCATTTTTGTATATAGTGTCGCCTTAATAGCGGTTTCGTCTTTGGTATCTTCTGGATCAGCGCCGTCGGTGTGTTTCTTTTCAGGAAGAGGTCTACCAGGAATGACAAAATTGCAAGCTAAACGAGAGAATATACGATAGGTAGATTGTTTGTCTTCATAATCTTGTTCAGTTGATATTTTGGTTTGTGGTTTTTCGGATTTTCTCTCTACTTGTCGGAAACTCTCATATATTTTAAATTGAATATCGCTCATAGGAATACGAACAACGTGATAATCTTCGCCAGGTATTTTATCAAATTTTGGTAATAGATTTTCCTGTGCGCTTCTAAAATATGACGACAACCCTATTATACGTCGTTTTAATGAATCTAAATTTTTTAAATTTCTAGTATTTTCATCAACATATCTTGCAATAAAATCATCGAATTTATCAGGTAATGCTTTTTTATATTTAATTTCAATTCCGTTGGGTATAACATCAATGTCGTTTCGTTTAAGAATGTGTATTATCTTCCTCTCAAAATCATCGTCAGAAATAAAATCTATATCGAAATCGTCTTCGCCCTTTTCATTTTTTGTAGTATTTGAGACGCCTTTATATCCGGTCTCTTTCTTAATTTTATTTTTAAATCCAAATGGGTTTCTAGTAATAGTTAAAATTTTGCTGGAAGGGGAATAATCTAAATAATCCAAAGTTTTCTCTCCAAGCAAAAGTTCGCCAAGTGAGTTTCGGTCTATTTTTTTATTGGTTTGGACGTTTAAAGGTATTCTCCAAGTTTTAATATAGCCTCTTAAAATATTAAAGAGAATTGCAAATTCGTTTGGATAGTTAATAACGGGTGTTCCAGTAAGTAATATAATTCGGGTATTTTTAGCGCTTAAAAGCATGTCATATAGTTTGGTAGATAAATTTAATGGTAATCGTTCTTTCTCGCCGCGTTTATTTTCAGCAATAGGTTTTTCTTTTTTCAATTTGTTGACAATTCTACTGATAAAGTTGTGAGCTTCGTCAATAATTACAACAGAATTGTCAAAAATATTTTTAGTATATCCAGACGTCATTTCGTGTAGTCGTTTTTCTCTCAACCCATTATAATGAATAAACTGATATTTGTGTTTAATCATTTCATTTAACTGATCTTCAAGCACGCGTTTATCTGTATCATTAATTTCATCATAATTTGAAGGTTTTTTAACATTAATAAAAAATGCTCCACCGCGGCGTTTAATATATTCTTGTGGTAAATTTAAAACAGCGGATATAGTTTTTAAAGTTTCTGGGTGTTCTTCTGTAGAAATCCATTCCCAATATTGATTTTTCTTATATATAAGGTCGCCACACTTTTTTAATTCATTTACATAATTTTCATGTAAAGATGCGGGTGTCATAATAATAATATTTTTGGAATCTTTCATGCCTTCGGCAATTGCGATACTTGTGCAAGTCTTCCCGGAACCTAATCCGTGATATAAAAGTAATCCTCTATATGGAGTATAAAGGTTCATATAATCTCTAACAATCTTTTGATGAGTTAATAGAGAGAATCCGGATGATGTTTTACCGATAGTATCGCAAGAAATGTTGTCAGTATTTTCTTCTAATTCTCTTTTATATGGTTCAAATAGTGAATTAATAAAATTTACATAAATCTCTCTATTATTCATTATATAATTGGCAACTTTAATATTAACGGGTTGAGGTTTTTTGGGTAGACGTTTTATTAAATCAGTATCGCCCAATTGAACATTAATTTCTGGTCCAAGTATAGCAACCCCCTTTTCAGGTTTTTCAGTTTTCCTTTTCCTTTCTTTTGGCGTTTTAATTGTTATGACATTTTCTTTGGGCGCAACATTCTTTTTGGGTTTCATAACAAATTCTTCTGGAGATTCGTCGCCTTTTTTCTCTGTCGGTTCTTCTGCCTGGTCTTCTGCCTGGTCTTCTGCCTGGTCTTCTGCCTGGTCTTCTGCCTGGTCTTGAGCATCTTCATCGTCCTCAATTATTAAAGGCGTTGCAATATTTATTTTTTTAGCCCTTTTAACTTTAGGTTGAGGTAAATGCTGATTTTTTTTGTCTTCTTCTATTTTAAGAAGTGGTTTAATAGTGACTTTTGATTTTTTACTTTCGCCTAATTTCTTAAATAATGCTGCTCTGTCATAACCTTCCTGTGTTTTATCTACTATTATAGGACGTCCTTTTTCGGGTTGCGGTTGAATCTCATCAATATTACTTGTCTCTATCGATGTAGGTAATATTCCTACAATTTGTTGAAAGGTCGATAGCTGTTCACTTAAATCCAATACACCTTCTTCGACTTTTTTGCCAAGCGTTTTTTTGTGTGAAACTGCTTTAGATTTTCTAGGGTGTTTCTCTCCTTTTATTACAACAGCAACCTGTTCCCTTTCATGTACGGTTGGTTTAATCATTAGTTTTTGTTTTAATTCCTCTAAATGATTCATTATTATATAAATTATATATATAAATTTTTGAAATTTTACATACGAAAAAGTATTATAATTATTAAAATGATAATTATAATAGATACTTTTATGAATAGAAAATAAAACGAATGTATTATTTTGTTATTTATCAAAATTATCAAGTGCCCTAATTGCTTCATTACACGCGATTTGTTCGGCTTTGCGTTTAATTTTATGTTGTCCTTCGCCTATGTAAATAAGAACCTTTGAATTCTTTTCAATATAGTCATGAATTTCCTTATAATTTTTAAAAAAGGAAATATCAACTGAGTCATCGTGTGTTAAATGATAAATATGCTGACCAAGACACAAATAAACACCCATTTTATATCCAACATCAGAATCGTATTCGATTTCCAAGTAATGTGGTGTCACCTTAAATTCTTTTTGAATTTTTACTTGGAGAATATTTTTATAATTGTCGTCATTTTGTATAAGAGCAACCCAGTCGATGTGAGTTTCAAATATTCGATTGATTAATTTCTTAGTCATTTTGAAGCCAGGACTTTCGTCGTCGCAGTTATCTTCTGAATTTGGATTATGTGTTTCGAAATTGAGAAATACAGCACCAATAAATGACTCAAACAAACAACCTAGTTTCTTAAGATTTGTTCTACTCTTTTTTTCTTCGGCGTGTTTAGAGAGAATTAGCCATTTATGTAGTCCCATTTCCAACGCAATTTTCCCGATTGCCTCATTTTTTACGACTGCGATTTTTTTCTCAGTCATAAATCCTTCATTCTCTTTTGGGAATCGTTTGTATAAATACAACTTTGTCACACATTCTAAAATACCGTCTCCCAAGAATTCCAACCGTTCATTAGATTTAGAGCTTAATGGTAAGCAATCGTGTGGTCGTTCAACAATAGTTATATTTTGTTCGGTATTTTCATATTGTGATCTCTTCGTGTAAGACCTATGTACAAACGCACGTTGATATAACTCTAAATTACGAATAATTGGTGGCAAACCATATTTAGAAAGAATAGATTGTACTTCGCACAATGTAATCTTTACATTTATAGGATTATATGGGTTAAATACTAATCCTTCGTCTGTTTTAATAATATCGTCATCATGACCTATTTTTATTTCTGTCATAATTAATTATTATAGTTATATATCTTTATATTGTTTGTGAAATACATATGGCAATGACGTGTTAGAAAATAATATTTTGCCAATATAAATTTAAACAATAATTATTCATAAAAATAAAGAAGGAATTGTAGGGACAATATGATTTAACATTAACTTGATAAAAACGCATAATTCAATATCACAATTACCTAGAAATAGTAATGTTCCTCAAATAATATATGGAATGGATAACTCATTTTAGGAAAACGGTTGGATGATTTTTGTAAATAGTTTAGATTAAATATTTACAAAAAAATAAAATATTACAGTACATTATAAATGGTGTTAATGAGCGCTGGACGTAATGCAAGAAATGCGGCATCTATAATTAACCGCCCGACTTGTGGTGGACCGAAAAAAGCAGGAACTGCCCCACGGGTCGGTTGGTATTTATCTAGCAATGTTGGGTTAATGGGCGCTCCTCAACGCGTTCCAGTATTATGTATTCCTAGTAGAACTATTCAAACACAACAATACGGTTACCGTGCTACACTTGGTGGTTAAAATATTTTCTACTAATACTGATTTATTATTTTCTGGTTAAAATGATTTAATAACATATTATTAAATTATTAATACGTATGAACGTTAAGATAGATACAAGAGAAACTGCGCTTTTACATCAAATTCTTAACCTAATCACAACAATTCCTATCTTTAAAAATATAAAAATTAAAACAGAAACACTACCAATTGGCGATATAATTATTAATGATGGTAATCAAGATAAAATTATTATAGAAAGAAAATCTGTTAATGATTTATTGTCAAGTATTAAGGATGGACGTTATGAAGAACAATCGTATAGATTAAATGGTCTTGATCATCACAATCATAATATTGTTTATCTAATTGAAGGAGATTTAAAAAAAGCGGATTGTTTTAAAAAGGTTAATAATGTTGAAAAACTTACTATGTATTCCGCTATGTTATCCTTAAATTACTTTAAGGGGTTTTCTGTTTTTAGAAGTTTCAATATGGAAGAGACCGCGACTATTATATGCAACATGGCTTATAAAATTGAAAAAGATGTAAGCAAAAAACCTTACTATCAAAATAAGATACAAATCGAGACGAAAACCGATAAATCTAATGAAGTGTCAAATGACGAGAAATTAGAAGAAGATCAATTCACAGATAAGGATTATGTTGGTGTTATAAAAAAGATAAAGAAAGATAACATTACCCCTGATAATATTGGAGAAATTATGTTATGTCAAATACCGGGAATAAGTTCTGTAACTGCTTTGGCGGTTATGGAAAAGTATGGATCAATACAAAATCTTATAAAGGAACTAGACGCAAATACTGAATCTATGAAAGATTTATCTTATACAAATAAAAAAGGACAAATTAGAAAAATAAATAAAACAAGTATAGAAAATATTGTTAAGTTTCTTTTGAAAAAATAATATTTTTTGAAAACAAATTATATAATATATATAAATGATAAGTAGTTTCATGAATTCAAACATTTATTACAATCGTAATGAAACAAATAAGTTGTTATTGTTGGCTAAAAAATTAAAAAATAAGGAAAAATATAAGAAAATACATATTGACAAACGAGAGTTTTTTAAACCACCAAATATGATTAAACCACCAAATATGATTAAACCACCAAATATGATTAAACCACCAAATATGATTAAACCACCAAATATGATTAAACCACCAAATATGATTAATTTACATAAAGATATACATAAAATAAACCATGTTTATAAGCTTAATTATATAAATGCATCCTCGTCGGGGATAGGTGATTTTATCCGAGGGTCTTATTATTTGTTGCAACTTAGTGAATCGTTAAATATCGATATAGATTTGCACATTTACGATAACTATATTAAATATTATTTAAAGTACTTTAGTTTAAAACCCAATATAAACGAAAACATAGCAAATAATATATATAAGTACCTGGGCGACGGGCCGATTTATACAAAGAAGAATGAAATTATTGATTATGATATTGTTGATAATAATAGAAATTTTATAAATTATTTAAATAATCAACCTACTTATTCAAATAACATTTTTGTCAATACAATAAATTTTCCGTCACGGTTTATAAGTGAACATCATAAAACTTATATGAAGATAGTTATGGAACCTATTGATTTATTTAAAATAGAAATAGATGAATTGATAAATAACATGGGGCTTATAAAAAACGACTATATTACATATCATATTAGATTAGGAGATTCTTACCTTGCAAACCATAATAAATTAGTTCAATCCCAAACTTTAAAAAAAATAATTGAAAAATTAAACATAGTTAATACTAATAAGTATTTACTAATTTCGGATTCAACGGTTATTAAAAATATTATATATAAAATGTATCCAGACATAAAAATATTAAAAACGATAATAGGACACACGATGGATGAAAATTCTCAAAAAATAAAAAATACTTTATTTGATTTTTATTTAATGTCTTATTCAAAAAACATTATTAGTTTTTCAGTATATGAACATGGTTCTGGGTTCAGTAAATGGTGTGCTGTAACTTATGGAATTCCTTATATATGTTATGCGCTGTAATAAAATTAAAAATAAATATTTTATTATAATATATGAAGGAATTATATAATCTATTTTTATTTATCGCAATTTGTCTTGTAATATATTTAGTATTTAGAAATTTTAATTATAATCCGATGTTAATTGAAGGTATGACTGACGCGTCTGGTAATTCCATAGCGGTTAATGCTCCGGTGAATGGAATTGCGGGAAATGCGGCATCATATTCGGCTGCTATTAAAGCAGCCACAATTAAATTACAAGATACCTTTTTAATAAGCAAATATCGTTCTGATTACGAATCTTCAATTTTAAATTTGGATGATTTAATAAATAATCTAATGTTGACAACAGTTTTGACTGTAAATCAAGCAAACCCGGGTGCATCTATTGAATCCTTAGCTAATATGCAGCAAGCCAAAATAGCATTAAATTCTGTTATGAAATTTGTTGATAGCCAATAAAGTAAATTTACACACCGTGATAATTATATGAAACCCATTACGACAATTGCTGGACGGTTTTATGTATTTTGTACAGGGAAAAATGATAAATGTGTAAATTAAGGTATATATATGCTAACTTCATCTTGTTTATAATACCCTTTATTAATTAATGATTGTGTATAAGAAGACCCCCCCCAATTGGGGTCCATTGGATTGGGACTTATACCTGCTTTTTCTTGTTGTATATCCATAATATCAAGAGGTGTAGTTGTGCCTACATAGTAGGACGATTGGTCATATGCTGGATATGAGTCCTTATTATAAGGCATATCGTTACGTGTTGCGTCGACTAAAAGCGTTTGATTAGGATAAGCTAAAGCATTAGGATTTCCTAAAGATGATTCCATAATTGTATCTCCAGAAGAACTAGCAATTCCCATTGGAGCAGCTGCTGATGGCGGTAATCCAGCTTGTGGCTCAGTTACGCTTGGTCTAGCTTTATATACGCGATTGCCTTGGGCGTCATAACTAGATTGTAAATATAAAACAGGACATCTAATGCCTTGACTTCTTTGCCAATCCAAAAATTCGGTATAATCTTCTAAATTATCAAATTCAATTGGGTTTACTCCTGGGACTTGAGCTAATTTTGAATTATACAAATAAAATCTGGTTCCCTTCTGGATAAGTAAATTAGGACATTTTGGTTGACGATTTGTATTGGTAAATCCTTCGACATATTTAGGGTCAGCACATCTTGCGTAAAAATATATGCCTATCATAAATACAATTATTGCTAATAGCATAGTTAGTGTCATTATATATAAAATATGATATTATTTTCTACATATTTTATATAATGGTTTATTTTCAAATAAATAAAAAAAATTATGCGTCAGGAAAGTTAATTGAGAAATTAAACAAACATTTAACTCATAAAGACAATAAAATTTTTATTTTATTTTATAAAGAAGGTTGTGAACCGTGTAATAATACACGTCCCGAATGGTCTAAACTTAAAAATGTTATTTCAAAGGATTACTTAAATAGAGATGATATAGTAATAGCTGCGATAGATAGTGACTTAGTTGGTAAATTGAAAAAAATAGACAATCCGCCTAATAGCTTTCCAACTATAAAATATATAACAAAAAGTGGTGAAATAACTGAAAATTATGAAGATTCGGACATTTCAAAAAAAGATAGAACAATAGATTCATTTATTGAATGGATTGAACTTAAATCTGGAGATACAAATATAACTGAACCGATGAAAGGTATTCGGCATAAGAAAACGCATAAGAAAACGCATAAGAAAACGCATAAGAAAACGCATAAGAAAACGCATAAGAAAATGTTAAAATCAAGAAGAACACGAAAGCGTTAATGGTGTAAATATTTTTAGTAAAATATTAATTGTATTAGTCAGACACTATGCAACCCAAAAATGATTATTTAAAAAATTGAATAAAATAAACAAGATAAATATAAATTAATAATAATAATTAAAATGGAACATACACTAAGAGTGTTAGATTACAACGTATATAGTGCGTACGACGCATCACGTGATAATGAAGAAGAAAATGTATATAAAGATAATAATGTATTTACGATTCAAATATTTGGGGCAGATGAGTATGCAAAGGTCTATTCTATTACGGTAGACGGTTTTAATCCATTCTTTTATGTTATGGTAAATGATTCATGGTCAATTGCGATGAAGGACCAATTTATAAAACATTTAAAAACGAAGATGGGTAACTATTATTTTAATTCGATTACAGATTCAAAAATAATAAGACGTAAAAAATTGTATGGATTTGATAATAAAAAAGAACATAAATTTATATTTATTGAGTTTGCAAATATAAACGCATTTAATAAGGCAAAAAATTTATGGTATACGGATTATCAGTCCGGTCATATATTACTAAAAGATGGTTACCGTTATTTTGACACTGATATAAAGTTATATGAAGCAAATATTCCACCATTATTGAGGTTCTTTCACGTTAAAAACATGAGTCCGTCTGGTTGGATTGCAATTCCAAAGAGAAAAACAATTGAATTTAAAGGGGAAACCAAAACTGTAAATTGTGATTATCAACTGTCAACAAATATGAAGTATATTATTCCTATTAATGAAAAAGAAACAATCGTCCCTTACAAGATTATGAGTTTTGATATTGAAGCAAATAGTAGTCATGGTGATTTCCCAATTCCAATTAAAACATATAAAAAATTATCCACGAATATTGTCGAATATTTTGAAACCAATAATATACTTTTAAATGCAGATGAAATGCGAGAACGTTTAAAAAATATAATTCTTGCTGCGTTTGGGTTTGGTAAAATAGAAGGTATAGATTTAGTTTATCCTAAGAGTCCTCCTGGATCACAAGGAGATGTAATCAACCTTATAAATAAGTGGCTAGATTGTAAAGTAAGAAGTATAAAAAAACCAACTGACTTTAATCAGGCAAAATTATTAGAGGATATGTTTGAAAAAAAATCAAAGGAATTTGAAGTAGAAAATGGAAATGAAGAAGACGGAGAAGGAGAAGGAGAAAATGATGGTGAAATAAACACATGTCATGTGAATAAAGTTTATGAAAAATGTGTCAAGGAATATTCGGATAAACAGGCTACAATTGTTGATGTTCTTTTAGATAAAAAATATGAGCGTGATGGTAAGCTCAACGAATTGAATATTTCATTAATTTCAGTATTCCCAAAATTAGAAGGGGACAAGGTAACGTTTATTGGGTCGACCTTTATGAGTTATGGCAACAACGCACCACATTTAAATCATTGTATAGTTCTGGATACTTGTGCTGACATTTCCAATTGTGTTATTGAGTCATATAAAACAGAACGAGAAGTTTTGCTAGCTTGGCAGCAACTGGTTCAACGTGAAAACCCCGACATCATTATTGGGTATAATATATTTGGTTTTGATTATGAATTTATGTTTAGAAGAGCAGAAGAGAATGATTGCACTGAAGAGTTTCTTAAATTATCAAGAAATAAAGACGACATATGTGGTACAAAAGACAAAGATACGGGAAAATGGAAGATTGAAGAAAGTACGCTTCAGATAGCGAGTGGTCAACACGATTTAACATATATTAAGATGATTGGAAGATGTCAAGTTGATTTGTATAACTTCTACAGAAGAGGTGAAAATTTGAGTAGTTATAAATTAGATTATGTGGGTGGTTATTTTATAGGGGATTTAATAAAAAGTGTTGATTATATTAATGGAACAACTACTATTAATACAAATAATCTGACAGGTCTAATAAATGGTAATTTTATTCATATTGAAGAAATCGGTCATTCCATAGATTATTATCAAGATGGTGCCAAATTTAAAGTATTAAATGTTGATAAAGCCAATCGAAAATTTGTAATCGATTGTATTATTAATCCAGATTTCAATAAAAAAATTAGATGGTGTTTAGCCAAGGACGATGTAACCCCAAAAGACATTTTCATATTATCAAAAGGAACATCAGAAGATAGAGCGATAGTTGCGAAATATTGTATTCAAGATTGTAACTTAGTGCATTATCTATTTAATAAATCGGATATTCTAACAGGATTTATTGAAATGGCAAAGATTTGTAGTGTTCCAATTAATTTCATCGTAATGCGTGGTCAAGGTATTAAGTTACAAAGTCTTATTGCGTGTGAATGTCGTAAAATTAAAACACTTATTCCAGTAATTGAAAAGGGTGATATTGACGAAGGATATGAAGGTGCGATTGTTTTACCGCCAAAATGTGATTTATATCTGGATAATCCTGTAGCTTGTAACGATTATGCGTCGTTGTATCCAAGTTCAATGATTAGTGAAAACTTGTCTCACGATAGTAAAGTGTGGACACAAGAGTATGATTTAGCGGGTAATTTAATAGAGGAATGTGGATATAAAGATGCCGAAGGTGTTAATTATTTATATGATAATTTGCCGGGTTATGAATATGTAAATGTAGAATATGATACATATCGATATTTTAGAAAACACCCAAAGGCTGCAGCAGAAAAAATTAGGTGTGGGTTTAAAATTTGTAGATATGTGCAATTTCCGGATGGCGAGTCGGCAATAATGCCTGAGATTTTAAAGAAGCTATTAAAAGCAAGAAAAGATACAAGAAAAATGATACCAAATGAAAGCGACGAGTTTATGAAACAAATTTTGGAACAAAGACAACTAGGATATAAGGTAACCGCAAATTCTTTGTATGGTGGATGTGGTGCTAAAACAAGTTCATTTTATGAAAAAGATATTGCAGCGTGTACAACTGCGATTGGACGTAAATTATTGACATATGGTAAACGTCTTATCGAAGAATGTTATGAAAATAATATTTGCGATACTACTAATTATGGAAAAGTTAGAACTCGTGCCGAATATATTTATGGAGACACAGATTCAGTATTCTATACATTTAATCTTGAAGAGCTTGATGGTACTCCAATTAGAGGTAAAAAGGCTGTGGAAATTACAATCGAGTTAGCTCAACAAGCCGGAGATATTGCAGCAAATTTCTTAAAAGCTCCTCACGATTTTGAATACGAAAAAACATTTATGCCATTCTGTTTATTATCGAAGAAGAGATATGTTGGAATGTTGTATGAAACTGACCCGAACAAATGTAAACGAAAGGAAATGGGTATAGTGTTAAAGCGACGAGACAACGCGCCTATTGTTAAGGATATATATGGTGGAATTATTGATATTCTCATGAAGAAGCAAAATATTCAAGAAGCGATTGAATTCTTAAGAACGTGTTTACAAAATATTGTTAATGAAAAATATCCAATTGATAAACTTGTAATTACAAAATCGTTGCGTTCAGGATATAAAAATCCAAAGGCGATCGCACATAAGGTATTAGCTGATAGAATTACGGCAAGAGACCCAGGTAATAAGCCTTGTTCAGGTGATAGAATTCCGTTTGTTTATATTTCAATTCCGGGTAAAAAAGTTTTGCAAGGTAATAGAATCGAAACTCCCTCTTTTATCCAAGAAAATAAATTAAAAATAGATTATTCATTCTATATTACAAATCAAATCATGAAACCAGTTCAACAGTTGTTTGCTTTGGTTATTGATAAAATTTGGAGTATGCAAAATAAAAGAGGCAAAATCTTAAAATATAAGAAAGACGTTCAAGAATTGGAAAAGAAGGTATTGGGAATGGTAGATGGAGATACGGAAAAATTCAAAGATAAATTTGATGAAAAATTACAAGATTTAAGGTCTAAAGAAGTTAAAGCATTATTATTTGACGAATATTTAAGGGAGACTAATAACGAGAAAGCAGGACTACAAAATATAACAAAATTTCTGAATAAAAAATAAAATATTTGGGAAGATTAGAAGAAACATACAATTGAAAATACACCAAAAATAAGTATTTGATACATATCGAAATAAAAAATTATAGATTTAATAATTTTTTATTTATAAGACATATTTATTCACACCACCAAATGCGAAGTTAATATAGTTAGCATATTCCTTATTTCATATAATTCATCATTCATTTTTTGAACTTGTTTACTCAAACTGTCCTCATTAGTAACGTCAGACGCATCTGTTTCTGACGCGAATACTTTATTAGAGCGACGGTCGGTGATTGTTTCCTTCAAAGAAACATTATAATAAGCTAACCCTTCTTGGTTAAGTTTAAACATGATGGCAGATGAAGTTCTACCGTGTTTCTCGGCAATCTGGTCAATATCCAAACCACAAAGTTCAAATTCTCGTTGAAGCGATAAAACCTCATTAACAGACCATTTATTTCCAATTCTATTTCGCACGTTCATTATATTAATAAGTAAATACCCTTTATATAGTTACATTAATATAATTATACACTTTTGGAAGATATATTGTTCTCATTATTAAAAATAAATATAAACGAATAAATCCACGCGCCTATAAGTATCCACATATTATTTATAATTCCCGCAGCATTATAAACTATCCACCTTAACCCTTGGCAGTGTGGTGTGGCAATCATAAACGGAGACATCAAAAATCCAAGTATTGTATTCGGCACACAAAACTTTGTATATAAATGAGCTGAAAAATAATGCATACAAATCCATAATAAATATATACCAGAAGCCTGTAAAAAAAAACAAGTGGTTTTTAATAAAATAAAAATGGTTTTCTTAACCATGTTAGTAGAAAAATTATAGAACGGCTCAACATTTTTATAATATTTTAAATATGATTGAGTGGGCTTTTCTTCAATTTCTTCAATTTCTTCAATTTCTTCAATTTCTTCAATTTCTTCAATTTCTTCAATTTCTTCAATTTCTTCTTCTAAAGTGGTTTTAGATTTTTGTTCTTTATTTTTGTTGTGTAATCTATGCATAATAAATAATATAAATTTAACTTTATATTATTTATTATAAATTATTGAGGATAAAGTGTTTATTGACCATATTTAATAATGTGTTAATGAACCCTGGTTTATAATCCATATATAATTATTAAATATATGGGTAGGTATTCATGATATAATGTTTTATCTATTTTGATTTCTCTCTATATAGTTATTAGACATATCTAAGCTATATTGAGGTTGTAATGGATTGAGTAAGTTAGACCTATTGGTCTGTGTATTATTTTGACCAGAATTATTTAAAAATTCAGTAGAAGAATTTGAATTATAATTTCGAATATCATAACGACAAACAGGACATCTACAATTACTTCTGAACCAATTCATTATACTTGCAGTTTGAAATATATGTCCGCACGGTCTTAGAAAAGTAACCATGTCAGTGTCATTAAAATCTTCCATTGAAATTGGACATTGAGTATTTATTGGTTGCAAAATATCACAATAACGAACTCGACGCGTGGCTGTCTCTATTTGCGATTGTGTCGGATAAACTTCTATCGGGTTCATAAAAGTCGTTAATAATTCATTTAATAAATTTTGTGTAGTTGATTCTATAGGATTTATTGCGTCATTTATATAAGACGAGCTAGAAACATTTCTAGGAATTGTAAATTCTGTTATAGTGTCAATAATATAAGGAATGTTATTTAACATTCTTCTATTTGTGGTCGCGTTTATATTTCTATCATTATTACCTCTAGAGTTCCTCGCGGAAACCACATTCCGTCGTGTATTATTCGTATTCGTATTCGTATTCGTATTCTGTATTGATGGTGAATTTAATAATCGAACTAACAAATTACGGATTTGATTATTTGTATTATTTAAGTTGTGTAATGTATCCGTAATATTATTTATTTGTCTAATATTATCATTATACATAGTATTTAAAATATTAATTAGTAATAGTTGTTCATTGTTAATTATGCTAGTATTTGAATTATTGTTCATAATATAATAATATAACTTCTGTTTAAATATTATTATTCACAATAACAATAATAATATTTAAAAAATCCGTTTAAATATATATTAATAATAATAGTACTGTAAATGGATATAACAAAATACGAAAATAAAGGATTAAGTGGGTTGGCAAATTTGGGAAACACTTGTTTTATAAATTCTTGTATCCAAATTATATCACATACTTATGAATTAAATATTTTTTTAGATAAGGAAACTTATAAAAAAAAATTAAAAAATAAATATGATTCATTGCTATTAATAGAATGGGATAATCTAAGACAAATATTGTGGAAAGATAATTGTGTTGTATCACCTGGTAAATTTATTAAGACAATTCAAAAAATAGCACGTTTAAAGAAAGTAGAAATATTTACAGGTTATTTGCAAAATGATATATCCGAATTTTTGTTATTTATGATAGATTGTTTCCATAATTCACTTTCGAGAGAAATAAAAATAACAATATCTGGTATTCCAGAAAACGAAACAGATAATCTTGCCGTTAAATGTTTTGAAATGATTAAAAATTTTTACGCGAAAGATTATTCTGAAATTTGGAATTTATTCTATGCCGTCCAAGTATCTGAAATTTCAAGATTAGATAATGGTAATATTATCTCAACAAATCCAGAACCATATTTTATGATTAATTTGCCTATTCCACCAGACAACAAATCACCATCATTAATTGATTGTTTTAATAATTACGTCGAAGGAGAGATAATTAAAAGCTACAAAATCGAAGAAACAAACGAAACGGTTGATATAAAGAAAAAAATATTATTTTGGTCATTTCCAAATATTTTAGCAATCGACCTTAAAAGGTTCAACAATAGTTTCCAAAAAAATCAAATTCATGTTTCATTTCCAATCGACGAATTAGATTTATCTCCATATGTTATTGGTTATAAAAAGGAAAACTATAAATATGAGTTATATGGCGTTTGTAATCATAGCGGAGGTGTCTCGGGTGGCCACTATACCTCATATGTAAAAAATGCGAATGGGAAATGGTATCACTATAATGATACGTCTGTTTCAGAAGTAGGAAATAAAGAAACAATCGTTTCACCAAAAGCATATGTACTATTTTATAGAAAAAAGAATTGAGTATTAATTTTTTTACTATTTATATAATATAATGGAAGTAGTAAATACAACAACAACAATAGACCCTGTCAATATGTATAATTATTTAAACACATACTTAATGAATCCAATAATTTTTGTTATAATAATATTAATCATCGTATCTTATTATGCTTTTTCGTCGTCTTTAGGAACTGATAACGAAGGAACGACACCAAACGGAGGAAGTATATTTGGTGTAATTATTATAGTAGTTTTAGTAATATTATTTTTAGTAAATGCTTTACAATACTTTTTAAGTATAAATGTTACAGCATATATTCAGGGTCTTTTTTCCCCTAAAACAACACTTGACATAGTTGTGGACCAAAGTACTTACCAACCCGCGCCAGTTCCCGAGATTAAATTTAAGAAACAAGTATTTAATATTCCTGGGAATTATTATACTTATGATAATGCAAAAGCATTATGTACCGCATACGGTTCTGAATTAGCAACTTATGAGCAAATCGAAAAATCTTATACCAATGGTGCGGAATGGTGTAATTATGGTTGGTCTGCTAATCAATTAGCTTTATTTCCAACACAAAAGCAAAAATATGATACTTTACAAACTATCCCCGGACACGAAAATGATTGTGGAAGACCTGGTATAAATGGCGGTTATATAGCCAATCCAAATGTCAAATTTGGTGCGAATTGTTATGGATATAAACCAAAAATAACAAGTGACGAAGAAGAATTAATGAAAACAACATCTCCTTATCCAGAAACAGTAGAAGATATTGCGTTCCAAAAGAAAGTTGATATTATGAAGAATAATTTAGACCAAATATTAGTGTCCCCGTTCAACGATAATACTTGGGGAGAAATATAAATTATTTTTATAATTTTATTATATTATACTTTTATCATTTCAAACTCCGATTTATATATAAAATTGTTTTAACTAACATTAATAATTAATTATATATAAATCTATAATGTCGCAAGAATATTGTGTTGTAATAAAGAAACCTAAATATCGTCTATGTGGTGAGCCGGATTGTAAAGCGAGTGCCATATGTAAAACCGATAAATGTGTAAAACACTGAGGCGGTATATGTTTTAGATAAATATACTAAAAATCTACCTTTGCCAAATATAGATGATACATTCATCATATTATCATGCTCAGCAATTAGAAAAAGCTAATAAAAATAATGAAGAGGTTTGGTGTGGTCTTAAACAGTTAACAAATTGGTAGAATATATTATATTATAATATATTAATGACTACATATTACTTGTCTAAAATACCAACCATAACATCAATACATCCTATTGTGAAACAAAAATATCAAGAAGAAGTCGGTTCAGTCTATGCAAGACGCTTATTAGAAACGCCTTATTTAAGTGACCAATCTAAAATTAAAACCATTAGTTATTTTGATAAAAATAACGCAGAAAAATTACAAAAAGGTGTTGCTATTACTAAAAAAGCAGATGATTTTTATGATAAAATTTCAACATCTGTAAGTAAAACACCGGAATCATTAGAACAATATCAATTACATTTAATGGGTTCAGGAAGAAAATCTCGTAAAAATAAATATTTGAAAAAAATTAGAAAACATAAAAGATCAAGAAAAACAACTAAATTAAAAAGAAAATCCTTTCGTTAAAAGTATTAATTTTATTTTACTTTACACCTTTTCTCATTTAAAACGCCCATTTTACACCTTTTTACATTTCAAACGCCGATTTTTACGGCATTAAAAAAATAAGAAAAATGTAAAATCAATTTTGATGGTCTTACTTTTTCTTCTTCTCTTTGGTTGGCGAAGAAGTGAAAGACGAAATTTGAAAACATAATGGTCGTTCTTGTTTTTTATCCAACATTTCGTTAATTTCAAAATATTTATTGAGGAATTTGCGTCTCTTGTTCTAAATACGATTTTTTTGTTTTCGCAACTCACGCAATTAGAACATACTAATAATCTAGAAAACCTAGAATTGTTAGAAA
>Ga0222714_10001836_pt1 | contig 23481 bp, 22 predicted proteins | sample C33_3DmetaG_FD_165048 | JGI IMG/M metagenome (GOLD analysis project Ga0222714, IMG submission 165048) | Estuarine water microbial communities from San Francisco Bay, California, United States - C33_3D | ecosystem: Environmental > Aquatic > Marine > Unclassified | place: USA: California...
GTGGGTGACGGGATGAGTGCTTCATGCCCGGTGCTCCTTGGATTTATGAATAATTTTTCTGTATGAGCCTTGTCGAGGCTCAGGCAGCATAAACCCCACCTCCAATGAAATCCAGTCGCTACGGCGCCCGGCACCCCTCTGTGGGACCGCGATAACGGCACTCGTTGTCAGCGCGGACAATTTTTGCGATAAAGAGCGCTTTTGCAGAGGGAAGAAGCAATGAAGGCAATCACAATCAAAGAATTCGGCGGCCCCGAGGTCATGACCTATGGCGATCGGGATCAGCCGACACCCGGCGCCACCGAGGCCCTGGTCAAGATCGAAGCAGCTGGCATCAACTACATCGACACCTACCAGCGCACCGGCCTCTATCCCATTCCTCTGCCCGCGACACTGGGCCTCGAAGGCGCCGGCGTGGTCGAGGCGATCGGCAAGGATGTCACGATGTTTGCCGTGGGCGACCGGGTTGCCTACACGAGCGCACTCGGCGCCTACGCCGACTATGCCGCGGTCGATCAGTCCAAGCTCGTGGCCATTCCTGAGGGAGTGAGCACGCAGCAGGCAGCCGCCTCCATGTTGCAAGGCTGCACCGCGCACTACCTCAGCCACTCCACCTACAAACTGGCCAAGGGTGAAACCTGTGTGATTCATGCCGGCGCCGGCGGCGTGGGCTTGTTGTTGACGCAGATTGCCAAGAATATCGGAGCCCATGTCATCACCACCGTATCCACCGAAGCCAAAGCGGAATTGTCACGGGGCGCCGGGGCAGATGAAGTTATTCTCTACACCGAACAGGATTTTGAGGCCGAGGTAAAACGCCTCACAGATGGCGCCGGAGTGCACGTAGTCTACGACTCTGTCGGCCTCTCCACGTTTGAGAAGAGTCTCAATTGTCTGCGTCGCTTCGGCATGATGGTACTGTACGGAAACGCCAGTGGTCCGGTGACGCAATTCAATCCGGCCACGCTGGGGCCGCGCGGCTCACTGTTCCTGACTCGTCCGACGCTGTTCGATTACACCGCTGCCCGAGCGGATCTCGAATGGCGTGCTGGCGATTTCATGAGCTGGGTTCGTGATGGCAAGGTCAAATTGCGCATGGAACACAACTACCCACTCGCCGAAGCGCAGGAGGCACATCGAGCGCTGGAAGGTCGCAAGACAACCGGCAAGGTTCTGCTGATCCCCTGATTGGTTCTCCTTATTCCCAGATTAGAGTAGGCTAGGCGCTCGCGGGCGCCTGCCAACCACTCTTACCATCCGCGAACAGGAATTCACTATGTCAAAGCTACGCACATCTTTCATTGCCCTGCTGGCGGTATTCGCCTGCACCTCGCTCGCTGCCCAGTCAATCGATCTCGGCCGCGGAGTATTACCGGTAAAGGTCCCATCCAGCTACAAGTCGGATGTCCCGACACCCCTGATCATCCTGTTGCACGGCTACACCTCCAGTGGCCAGAGCCAGGATTCCTACATGGGTATCAGCAAGCTAGTCGACAACTACGGCTTCCTGTTTGTCGCCCCTGACGGTAATCGGGAGCCCGGTGGCGATAACAACCGATTCTGGAATGCCACGCCGGCCTGCTGTGATTTCTTCAACACGGCGGTTGATGACTCCAGCTATGTTCAAAACATCGTTGCCGCCGTGCGCGCCGATTACAACGTCGATCCCGCCCGCATCTTCCTGATTGGCCATTCCAATGGCGGCTTCATGTCTTACCGGGTCGCCTATGAGCACTCCGACATGATCGCGGCGATTGCCAGCCTCGCGGGCGCCAATCACATCGACGATCGCAATCCGCCGGCGAATCCGGTGCACGTCCTGCAGATTCACGGCACTGCCGATGGCACGATCGCTTATAACGGCGACGAGATTCGTGGCAACCGCTATCCCAGCGCGCTGGAGACAGTGCAACGCTGGGCATCCTATAACGGCTGCAGCACTCAGGGTGCAGAGCGAGAACTGCGCGATCTGGAGGCCACGATAGACGGGTATGAGAGTACTGCGCTTGCCTTTAAACAGGGCTGCAAGGCGGGTGGCAGTGCCGAATTGTGGACCATCGCAGGTGGCGCCCACGTCCCCAACCTGTCAGAGAGCTTCAGCCAGCAGGTCGTCGAATGGCTCTATGCCCATCCGAAACCCAATGCAAGTTGGTCTGACTAGACCGGACAGCGAGACAATGAAGAGCAGGCCTGGCCTGCTCTTTTTTTTGGACACGTTTTCTGTGCACGGAAATCGTGCAGGCTGTTGCGCCTGCAGTCTGTTTCGCTAACGGGTTCGCTGCGCGAGGTTGCGTTCGTGGCCAATTTCGTCGAAGCTTCCAGACTCTGCGAGACACCGGCAAGGCTGTCTCTTCATCGTAAGCCCGACACCGGGAAGGACACTCTCTCATGACAGACAGAAGAGCATTTATGCAGTCACTTGCCCTGTTACCACTGGTCAGTGCCTGCAGCAATCTCGTCAATGCGACCGCCGCAAACTACACCCCCTCCGGATTACCCTTGCGTCGCGTCAGGGTCAGCGATGAGCGTGTCATTCGCACCGTCGTCGGCTTGCGGCCGTTTCGCAGCAAGGGTTTCGTGGTCAAGGCCGAGCAATTCGATGACAAGCTTGTCGTGCATAACTATGGTCATGGGGGTGGTGGCATCACACTGTCCTGGGGTACATCGCACCTGGCAATGGAACTGGCACTGCAAACACAACACAAGCGCTGCGCGGTGATCGGCTGCGGGGCGGTCGGTCTGGCCACCGCTCGCCTCATGCAGGATCGAGGCTGGGATGTCACCATCTATGCAAAGGATCTGCCGCCACACACCACGTCCAATATCGCGGGCGGACAGTGGTCACCGACCTCGGTCTATGACGATGAATTTGTGACACCGGAATTCGCCGCCCAATTCGAAGCGGCGATGGCCCTGGCCTATCGCTACTACCAGAATCTGGTGGGCCCGCGTTACGGGATTCGCTGGATCAGTAACTATACGATCGGCAGTGAACCGGCACCACCGGATAACTTCAATGACCGGCACGCGTCGATGTACCCACAATTGATGGATATCCCGCCGGGCCAGCACCCATTTCCAGCACGCTTCGTGCGTCATTACGACACCATGCTCATTGAGCCTGCTATCTACTTGCCGGCGATGATCGAAGATTTCTACACCGCGGGTGGCAAGATCGAAGTCGTGGACTTCGTCGACCGTGCTCATGCGCTGAGTCTGCCAGAACCCGTGATCATGAACTGCTCTGGCCTCGGCGCCCGCGACCTCTTCAAGGACCCGGAGCTGTTCCCGATCAAGGGTCAACTGACCTTCGTACTGCCCCAGGAGGAGGTGGACTATATGATTCTCGGCAACGGCGGACTGTACATGTTCCCCCGTCACGACGGCATCCTGCTGGGCGGCACCTTTCAGCGCAATGAATGGTCACTCCAGCCCGACCCAGTTGAAATGCGCCGTATCGTGGACGGACACTCGGCATTCTTCAATGCGATGCAGGATCCTTGGGCGTTCGACAGCTAGTCAACATGACCCGTAGACCACTAGTTAACCTTTCCAGAACCTTGCCGCGGCTACTGGCGAGCAGCCTCATGCTGCTGGCGAGTTGTGTGATTCTGGCCCAGGACGACTCGGCACCCTCCCCGACCCCGGCGCAAAGCGCACGCAGCATCGAAGAAATCACGGTCACGGGTGAACGTTCGCTGTTATCCATGAAGAATGCTCTCGAACGCGCCGAGGAAGACATGTACCGCGCGTTCAATGCACTGAACAGTTCAGACGACTTCGATATTTACTGCATCACCGAGACCAAGACGACCTCCCACATCGTGCAACGCGCGTGCGAACCGGTCTTCCTTACGAATCTGCGAAAAGAAACGTCCCAGAACGCCCTGTCCCAGATCCGTAATGCCTACACTACCGACGGCATCGACGTCACCCTCTTGAACTATGGGCTCAGTTTTCTGGAATCTGACAAGGAACTGAAAGCCCAGGCCAGCGCCAAGTACGAAGCACTGAGCCAGGAAATCCTGCGCATTGCGACCGAAAATCCCGATTACATGGCGGCGCTGCGCAGGATCGGTGAACTGCGTGCAGAGTACGAGGCGGCACGAAAGGCCAAATTCGAATCCGAGTAGTCAACGTGCCGACCTGCGGCGACCCGGCCCACTCGTTAAAGGATTATTTGGCACAGGATCGAAGCCACTGTGAAGAATGCGGGTTGCACAAAAATGCGGGCTGCACAAAAAAGAACGACGGCGCAGCGGGGAAGCTGGACCGTCGTAAACAAAGACATGGCACCGGCTGAGACGGTACATGCCTGGAGAAATACACTTGCAGAAGCCCGCGTGTGGCCGAGAATTCGGCAGACTCATGACTATTACGTCAAGAACAAGGGATTGGATTAAACCGGAATCCGGGCTGCCGCGAAGGTCGAGTGTCCCGGTGCGTCCAATTGACCTGACCTTGCTACCACGGCAACGAGACAAAGCTTATGGCAGCACCATTCATCGGTAAAACAATTAATATCTATGCCGATAATCGGAAATTTCGATGTATATCGGCAGCTAGCGAGCCCTTTGACAGGCACGGGAATCAATAGACTTTTTTCAGGAATGACATTAGGCTTTCGGGAGTTTACCAATAATAAAGGAAACCTCATGAAACCTCGATTTCTGAACGTTCCGTCTGCATTGCTGGGTCTCTCTACTGCACTGAGTTTCAGCATTGCCCACGCCCAGAACACACCCCCCACTTTTTATGCCGATGCGCTGCCGGTATTCCAGAAAAACTGTGTCATCTGCCATCAGCCCGATGGCCCCGACGTGGGTGGCATTACCGCGCCGATGTCTCTGATGGACTACGACACCGCGAAGATCTGGGCCCCGCTGATCAAGAACGCACTCGCCACGGGCTATATGCCGCCATGGGGCGCACACGAACGTCATCGCGGCGAGTTCAAGGGTGAGCGTTATATCGATGAGAAAGAGAAGCAACTGCTCATCCGCTGGGTCGAAGGCGGCGCTCTGGAAGGCAACCCGGCCGATGCGGCCAACAGCGACGGCCTGATTGCGAGTGGTGGCGGCACCGCCATGCCCGAGTCGGGCTGGTGGATTGGCGACCCCGATCTCGTCGTGCAATTTGAACGCCCGGTCACTGTTCCAGATGAGGTCGAAGACTGGCAGCCGACGATCCAGATGCCGATTCCCGAAGGCGCCCACACGTCTCCGAAGTGGGTCTCGAAAGCCGAGCTCGATCCCGGTGGACCCTGGGTGCACCACATCGTCTCCAGTCACATGGGGGTTGGCGTACCGGGCCGTGGACCCTTCACGTATCCCGAGGGCTGGGGTGTGCTGATGCCGGAAGACCCGTTCATCACAGTGAACATGCACTATCACAAGACACCCGGAGCGGGCACTGCCGTCACTGACATGACGCGCGCCGGCTTCAAATTCTACGAGGATGGCGACATCATCGACCACGTCGTTGAGACCAATCTGCTGCCCCATCGTGGCTGGACCATCCCGCCCGGTGACCCGAATTTCAAAGTCACCAACACCCATAAGATCGAGGAAGACATCTATCTGCTGTCGATGGGTCCCCACATGCACTACCGCGGCAAGGCCATGCGCTACGACCTGGAATATCCGGACGGCGAAATGGAAACGCTGCTGTGGGTACCAAAATATGATTTCAACTGGCAGTTCCTGTACGAGTATGAGAAGCCCAAATTCATACCGGCTGGCTCCACCATGCACCTGAGCTGGTGGTTCGATAATTCCGAGGCCAACCGCTTCAATCCCGACCCAACAGCTTCGGTAGAGTACGGACCGGCGACCACGGATGAGATGGCGAATGCCCGCATCTATTACGCGCCGACGAAGCCCCAGCACATCGTGGTCGGGGGCGAGATCCCGGCCGACATCCTCGCTCGTGCCCGCAGCGAAGAACAGATGCGGCGGGAACGTTCTGACACGCTGGATCTGAGCAAAGACGATCTGGACTGGCTCAGTGAAGCCGGCAAGATGCATGAGGACGGCCACTAAACCACGCCCCACGAGACCATAACGGAGGAACGACCGATGCCGCGACAGAACCTGTTCACGCTGTCGTTCCTCGTTGTGGGCCTCTCAGGTGGCGTGAATGCCCAGCCGGATAGCGGCTGGGTCAACGCACGCACCGCCGACGGCCAACCCGATCTTCAGGGCGTCTGGATTAACCCTACAATCACCCCCATCGAACGTCCTGCTGCACTGGCCGAGAAGGAATTCCTGACAGACGACGAGATTGCCGCGATGGAGGCACGCACGGCAGCCAATCGGGCGCGCGCAGAAGCCAACATCAATGTGGCAGCGGGAGGGAATATTGGTGGCTACAATCAGTTCTGGCTCGATTCTGGTGATACGGTGCTCTCTACTGGCCAGACCTCACTGATCGTCGACCCACCAAACGGACGTGCGCCGATTCGTGCCAGTGCGGAGGCTGTACGGGACTATGGCTTCGCCCACATCGAGGACAACTACATCTATCACTCCGTCTGGGATCGCTGCATTACCCGCGGCGTCCCGGGCTCCATGCTGCCGGCTGGTTACAATAACGCCTACCGCATCGTACAAACGCCAGACACTGTGACGATCATTTACGAAATGATCCACGATGTCCGTGTGATACCCCTGAAAAAGCGCACCCACATCGATCCGAAAATCAAGCTGTGGATGGGAGACTCGGTGGCGTACTGGGAAGGCGAGACGCTTGTAATCGAGACGACGAATTTCAATGACCGCGGCATGATCGCGTCCAGCATGGCCGGGGGGCGATTGAAAGGCGTGCCGGTCACTGAGGAATTGCACGTCATGGAACGCTTCACCCGCGTCAGCCAGGATACGATCATCTGGGAGGCCACTGTTACTGATCCCGAGATCTATACCCAGCCCTTCACCATCTCCATGCCGCTGACTCACGACCCGGAATACGTGATGTACGAGTACGCCTGTCATGAAGGCAATCATGCCATCTTCAATATTCTGAGCGCCGGACGCGCGGCCGAACACTTGCAGGCACAGCAGTAGAGCGTAATTGACGGTAAGCGCGCGGCGGAACGCCGCGCGTCAGATCAGGAGACGGTGATCGGAGTCCAATCCTTGATACGGGATTGCAGATCCTCGACGGAATGCTTGCATACTCCGGCCTTGGCGATCAGTTTCGTCTCGCACACATCGCAGCGCACACATTCCTTGAAATCGATCGTCGGGCCGCGGATCGCGCCTGTGGGACAGGCATGCTCGCACACCTTGCACACCTGGCACTGTGTCACACGCTTGATGCGGAACGGCGACAGGAAAGAGGTCACACCCAGTGCAGCACCGAGCGGACAGGCATAGCGACAATAGAAGCGGCTGATAAACGTGGAGCCGATCAGGAAGCCCAACAAAATAATCCACAGCAACACCGACTGACTCTGGTAGAACAACGTGCCAAAGGGCTCGAAATATTGGAACACGCTGACATCGCTATAGGCCAGCGCCATGAACACCAGGAAAGCCAGCACACCGTATTTGATATATAAGGCCTTGTCATGCCAGGCCTGGGGCAGCTCTTTCTGGAAGCGCTTCGGCACGAAACGTGTCATGAAATCCTGCAAGGCCCCGAATGGGCACAGCGACGAACAGAACACACGACCCCAGAACAAGGTTGTTATGATAGTAAACACGATAATGATCAACATCGGCAGATCCGTCATGAACATAGACGGTCCCAGTTTGATGCCGTTGGTGATGTGCGACACGGAAACGAAGCCACCATCGAAGAAACCGAGATAGAGCAGCGTATAGGCGAGTGTTGCCCAACGCAGCTTCGCACTCTTGCGCAGGAACGAGGTCATTACCATCGTGAGCAACAATAACAGGGCGAACGTTTCTGGCCAGGGCGCATTGTCGATCAGCGAGGCGAATACATTGTCCTCGTTATATTCATCGTCCTCATCCTCAGAGTACGGCAGATACTCCGGCGGAACCGGCGTACCCTGCGCCAGCGCGAGCGCTACCGGTGGCACCTGGTAGTCCAGAGTTGCCATGCTGCCGAAATTACCGAGGTCGGTGCTAGTGTCATAGAGAATGCGGAAGGGACGCGCAAAATCAATGCTGCCGTCGAGCACCATAGCTCCTGCAAAACGCACGCGGTTGGCAATCTTGCCGTAATCGGCACTGCCCACATACACGAAGCGACGGCGCTCGATCGGGAATATTTCGTCATCCTGTTCTACCGCCAACCGCTCCTGTCGGAACGGGATAGTCGTGTCGCCATCAATGCCGACCAGTACCATGGCACCTTTGCTCACACGATTGCTGGCCTCGCGATCGGCCCGGGAGTAGTCGTCATCGCCGACCAGGATTGCGCCGAGACCATCATGCCCCATGAAGGCAAAAGTCATGTCGAGCACACTGCCGTCAGCCTGAGTCACGGAAAGCTGCTTGACGAGTCCGCTGTCCTGCATCTCCTCCCAGGACTGGTCTTGCAGGATTTGCAAGGCAGTCGCACCGGTATTGGTATTGACCACATAGTCTGAATCCGGCAGATACACCTCGGCGACGCGGCGTGCCGCATTGCGAATGCCTCGCGAAACTGCCCAGCTCGTGATGGTGGCGCGAGAGACGCCATCGATATCCCGGCCTACCCGGAAATCATCGACGATATTCTTGTCCTCGAATTGATAAGGAAAGCGTTCAGTGGCGAGAAAATCACCGCGGATGCTCTTGTAGGACTCACGGTAGTACAGCACCTCAATTCCGGTGAGCGTGCCGGTCATGTCCATGCCGACCAATACTTCGATCGGTGCACTGTAGCCGATCTCCTCCGGAGGCAAATCGGGCGTGACAAACAGATAGCCAATGAGTTCTTCCTCTCCGGATTCGTTCGTGTGATAGGCGCTGATTACCGGTGGCGTGCCGGCCTTGTCCGAGAATTTATCAGCAGCCGGCATCACCGACTCCAACTGTTCAGGCTTGAGTGAGAGTCCGGACTGCGCCAGCACCGGACTGGTCGCGCTGACAGCCAACAACAGGCCGAGTACGAAGGCGATAACACGCGGTGGTTGCGGGAGGGCGTTGAGCGGCAGAGGTCGGTTGAGGGAGAGCAAACTGCGGTACAACATGCACTAATTCCGTATTGTTATTATTCCTGCCGAATTTCTCTGCGTAACCGGAGTGGGGTCGAGGCGTAAATTAGCATTGACTCCGTCCGATACACAAACAATAAATTGCAGCAAATTGTGAGCGATCCGGTATTATTAGCCGAGTCCATCCATGGGTTATCCGTATGAAAAACTTCGAAAAATGGGTCAACATCGCGACCAGCATGAGCGTGCTGCTGGGCATTCTGTTCCTGGGTCTGGAAATCCGCCAGAACACAGAGATGATGCGTTCTCAGGCCCGAGATGCAATCACCGAGAAACAGATGATGTTTTCAGAGTGGGTGACGACGGAACCGGAGATGGCGCTGGCCGTGGCGGCCGCCGCACAGGGGCTCGACAAGATGAGTCCCCAGCATGCCGTGATGTATGGCTAATTCCTCGCTGGCGTCTGGCGGGAATGGGAGAATTCGTATTATCAATACGAGCAAGGCCTGTTCGATCCCAACGAATTTGAGCCCCGTATGGTGCGCTGGCGCGCCCAGATGCAAACCTCGTCGGCACGGGTACTATGGCGCGCCGACCGGGACTGGTATGCCCCGGCCTTCCGCGCCCAAGTCGACGCCATTGTGGCTGAGATCGAGTCCGGCACTGGCGCGCGTTAAACCTCCGCCAGGCGCTCGCTGAAGTATCCCAGAATCCGCCTTACAATCTGCCGTGACCGTGGAGAATCATCGAGGATATCGAAGGCGTGCACGCCGGCGGCATAATTGATGAATTCCAGCTCCCGGTTGTTCGCCAGAGCATCAGCCACCTCACGGTCGATGGAGCGATTGAGCGCCGCAAACTGATCCTGTCCAGCCCGTACCAGCAACAGGGCCGACCCTGCCGGTACCGGCTTGCTGTCAGCTGGCATGGCAAAGCGAAATTGCGAGGAAGCCTCGCTCACCCCCGGATCATCAGCGCCATCGCGCATAAAACCATAACAGAGTGCTGCGCAGCGAACAGTTTCCACCTCACCCAAAAAATGCAGGGCATTCGGCACATTGCCCGAAAGGGAAAGAATGCCGAGCCGGGTCATGTCCAGTCCCAGCTCGGCACTGCGAGATGTGAGGAACCGGTGCAATTTCATAACATCTTGCACCGGATCCAACGAGGCATAGGTGATTGCTGCAATGCCACTGGCAGCCAGGAGACGGGCCCAGGAACGCGTTTGTGCGGTATCCTTGATGCGCATTCCGGTCACCTTGAGGTAGCCCGTATCGGAATAGCCAGTGACGAGGATGACTACCGGCAGTCGCGCCTGCTCCGATGTCGGATAGTGGATATCGAAACCCTGTCCCGATTCACCGTAGGACTGCTCCGGCAGGTGCCTGCCTTGCCACGGCAGATCCAGAACAACTGGTGTTGAAAACAGGGCATTTGATGCATTGTCAGACTGTGACATGGTTTGTCTCCTGATGAGTTAACGGGTGAAGACAAATAAAAAAGCCCCCGCTCCTGAGGAGTCGAGGGCCTGCTGTCGTTTCAATAAACTTTCGCCATGCTGTGCGATGCCCCACCCTGGGGTCAAGCTCGAGATCGAGGTCACGGCGGCGGTCGCGACCGGGTTTACGTCGAACCGGGATCGGAACGGTTCTTGTAGTAGTCACCGTAAAGCGATTTCGTACACTCAGGACAGATGCCATGCGACACTCGGGTGCCACCCTGCGCTTCGAGGTATTCCTCGACACTCTGCCACCTCCCCTGCTCGTCTCGCGTTTTCTTGCAGCCGGCACACATGGGCAGCAGGGTCTCCAGCTTTCCTATTCGATCCTCGAGCTGGAACAAATTGATTCTGGCGGCGATGCGGCGATCGAGAATGGCGATTCGAAGTCCAGCTGCGAGCACGAGTGCGAACAGCGTGGCGACGAACTGCAAGGCACTCAAGATCGGGAATGCCACGACTGACCAGCTCCCGATCACCAGCGCGGTCGCGACCACGTAGAATGGGCGCGACAAGGAGAACAAGCTGAAGGCGAAGACCAGCACGGTCAGCACAAATGGATAGGGTTCGGATTCAATTGCGACCATGGCGATGGCTTTTGTTCCCAACAGACTCGCCGCCAGGAACATCACATGTCTCGTATGACGTGAGTCAGTCCGGCGGCGAAAAGCCCAGGTCAGGATACCGATAAAGATCAGCACAGTGACGAGATTTACATTTGCGAGCGCCACAGGCATGAAGCCATTGACGATATAGTCGCGGGAAATCGACAGCAGCAAGATCGAAAAGGCGCAGCTAAGAATCAGAGGCGCGGCCTGATATTCAGAATCCCTGAGTTTGGAACTCCATTGTGAACTTGACAAACGCGTCTCCGATCTCGCTGCGAATCTTCGCGGTGCTTGTTATAAAACAGGATCTGGCCAAGAGCGAACGGGTCACTCGCCAATTCCCATGACACGGCGGCAAACTGCAGCAGCTGGGCTTTACTCCCGCGCCTGAGCATAAAATATACTCAAGACCACCGCGCTGGACAAGCCGGATGATCTACGCTTTGAGCCCTTGCGTATTGATACCGAAGGCATTGGGAGAAAACACTCTGAGCACCGAATTTGCAAACTGGTTGCAGCTGCATGCAGCATTGGCGGCGCCATGCATTGCATTCATCGCCTTCGCCGAGGCCTGCATCGGCATAGGCCTGTTTGTCTCGGGCATTGTGCTTGTCAGTGTAGGGTCGCTGCTCTTCACAAATGGACTGATAAGTCTCGAGGCTTTGGTGCCGCTTGCCCTGTTGGGCGCGTTGCTGGGTGATCACACCGGCTTCTATGTGGGTCGTGTCTATGGTCCACGACTGCTTGCCTGGTCAGCCCTCGCCCGCTATCAGAAATCCCTCAACTCCTGCGAAGACCTGTTGCGACGCTACGGAGCACTGGCCATATTTATAGGGCGTTTCATCCCGGCTATCCGCAGCCTGTTGCCCGCGCTCATCGGCACCAGTGGCTTCAACCGCCTGCACTACTCCCTGTTCGATCTGCTCGCCTGCTTGCTGTGGTCTCTGGCACTCGGCGCAATTATCGTTGGCGTCGATCAGGTGCTGTAATGCGCTCGCGACCTGTTCGCGAACCATATTACGAAGCATTTTACGAAACACAAAAAAAGCGGAAGGGTCTCCCCTTCCGCTTTTTCATAACACGTTAGTGCTGGATCAGTGTGCAGCACCTGCTGGGACTGCCGCAGCCGGCAGAGCCATCGCGGTCAGTTTGGAGCCTGTCTGCAGGATCACATACTGGTGGCCATCGAGTACCCAGGAGCTCATGCCATAACTGCTGCTCGCGGGGGCTTCAATTTCGCCAATGATTGCACCCGTCTTCTTGTCGATGCCGTACAGCATCGGCGTGCCATCGCTGGCCGCATCGGAGTAAATCAGCATATTCGCAGTTACCACCATCGGCACGAGCGCACCGGTACCGGTATTGCCGATATCAATCCCTGCCAGTGCCGGGTTGTTCTTGATGCGATCCGGCGTCTCACCGGTCGGAATCATCCAGGCATGTTCACCGGTGTTCATGTCGATAGCCGTGATGCGGCTATACGGTGGTTTCCAGACCGGAATGCCGGTGGGGTGCCGCGGCGGACGCGCGGTGGCGCCTGGACCGGCGTTGGCCCATTGTGACAGGGTGACCCCGGTAGTATTCGGATACAGCAAATCGGCTTCCTCTCCCGGAATCAGTCGCAGGGCAAAGCAGGCCTTATGGGAGGAGACATACAGCATGCCTGTAGTGGGATCAGCCACGGCCGGTGCGGTGATATTGGCACCGCCAGAACCCCCCGGGCAATTCATTGCCGCGTATTTTCCGAGCTCGTTGTCGGCATGAATGGGTGGATTGAACAGCGGACCCATCACGTAATCCGACATCGCCTCGATCGCCTGACGACGAATCTCCGGTGTGAAGTCGGCGAGGTCATCCTCGGTGATACCCTGCATGTCAAACGGAGCCGGTTTCGTCACGTGTGGCTGCGTTGGTGACAGACGCTCTCCAGGAACGATCGAGGGCGGTACGGGGCGGTCCACGATCGGCCACAATGGTTCGCCGGTGATTCGGTCGAACGCATAGACCCACGCCTGCTTCGTCACCTGCATGACGGCGGGTACACGACCCCGGCCCGGCATGTTCAGGTCCAGCAACACAGGTGCAGTGGGGTTATCGAAGTTCCAGATTTCGTGCTTCACCATCTGGAAATGCCACTTGCGCTCGCCCGTGCGGGTATCGAGAGCAATCAGGCTGGCTCCGTAAAGATTGTCACCCGGGCGGAAGCCGCCGAAGTAATCGATCGTCGCGCTGTTCGTCGGAATATAGACGAGGTTATTGGCCGGATCGGCTGACAGCGGTGCCCAGGAGGATACATCGCCAGTCCATTCCCAGGCGTCGTTCTCCCAGGTTTCATGGCCGTATTCACCAGGCTTGGGAATGACATTGAATTTCCACTTGAAGGCCCCGGTGCGCTTGTCGTACGCCAGAATATCTCCCGGTACGTTCTCGATGCGCGACTGGTGATAGCCTTGTTCCGCCGAGTTGCCGACCACGATGGTGTCATTGACGACGATCGGCGGTGAAGATGAGGTGATGTAGCCGGTGCCGAGTGGCAAGCCCTCATAAGGATCATAAGGGTGTCCGAGATCCGCCAGCAGATCGACAACTCCTGTGCGCGGGAAGCCGTCGATCGGTACAGGCTTGCCGAACCCTTCCAGAGGGATACCGGTATCGGCATCGAGCGCGGTCAGGAAGAAGGCGGGCGATACGATGTAGATGACACCACGGCCATCGACTTCAGCATAAGCCACGCCCTTGCCGTAGTCGGCACGCATGGAGTATTCACCGCGCGGAGTATTCGGTTCACGATAGGACCAGAGGGTCTCACCGGTTTTCGGATCGATGGCGATCACGTAGCGGCGGTTGCCGGCCACCGTGAACAATTTGCCGTCGATGAACGAGGGAGTGGAACGGCCGCTGACCGCACCAAAGCTGGCCCCATCCCATTCCCAGACTGGCTCCAGTTCACTGAAGTTTTCAGCGGTGATTTCATCTGCGGGGGTGTAGCGAGTATGCGCGTAGTCACCTCCCAGGGTGGTCCATTCGATCGTGTCCTGCGCGAATCCGAGTCCCGATACCAGCAGCGCCAGTGTGGCCGCCAGTACACGCTCGAGTCGCAGTGCCGATCTCTCCATGAGTAGAGCTCGCATGCTTGTCTCCAGTGTTTTTGTTGAGTAAACCGTGATTGGCTGCGGCTAAAGTACCAGATATTGATCTGCCACTCCATGCATCCGGCACCGCCAGCGGGGGTATTCGCCGCAGAATGTCGCCTGCGTCTGCCGTGGCGAGGGCCCCGGGCAAACAGCAGGAGACAGATCTGGAGCCGGTTAACGGCGCAAGGCGAAGGTGGCCAGCGAGTTGCCGGAAATTACCGACAGGTATTGCACGCCATCGACCATATAAGTGACGGGAGCCATCACGATCTGCCCCCCGAGGTTGAGATGCCACAGCAATTCGCCGTTGCGGGCATCGATGGCATGGACATAGCCCTCGCGGCCGCCTGTGAACAGCAGATCCGAAGCCGTGGTCAGCATGCCGCTGTCACTTACATCGAACTGGTCGTATTCCCACACGGCTTCGCCGGTCTGGGGATCCATCGCCTTCAACGAGGCGTGGCCGACTTCGTTCGTCCAGTTGTTGATTGGATTGGTGCGACCGATGCCAATCGTCGGCGCTCCGGGTGCCGGCGCCAGCACCGAGAAGCCGCCGCCGAGGAAGGCGCGACCAGGTTCGTATTCGGATTCCTCAGCACGGTAAATCGTTGCATAGTCTTTCCAGGCGCTGAAATAGAACAGGCCCGTGCGTGGACTGTAGGATGGCGGATACCAGTTGGTGCCACCCTGATTTCCGGGATAGGTTGGCATGCCTTCCGGCTGTGGCGTCGGGATGGGACGGCCATTCGCATCGAGCCCGCTCGACCAGTTCACGCGGACATAGGGCTTGCCTTCAAGAAACTTGCCGGTGACCCGGTCCAGCACATAGAAGTAGCCATTGCGATTCGCCCACATCATCACCTTGGACGGTGTGCCACGCCACACCATGTCGGCCAGCACAGGCACCTGCACCGAGTCATAGTCATAACCGTCATTGGGAGTGAACTGGAAGTACCACTTCAGCTCTCCGGTATCGGCATCAAGCGCAATCACGGAGTCACTGTACAGGTTATCACCGGGGCGTTGCCCGGCGTTCCAGTCCGGACCCGGATTGCCTACCCCCCAATAGGTCAGGTTGAGATCCGGATCGAAGGAACCGGTAATCCACACCGGCGCTCCGCCGTGTTCCCAGTCATCCCCTTCCCAGCTATCGTGATTGGGCTCGCCAGGACCCGGAATCGTGTATGTCTTCCAGGCCTGTTCACCGGTGGCAGCATCGAAGGCGGCAACGAAGCCGCGAATTCCGAACTCACCACCGCCGACACCGACGATCACCTTGTCTTTCACCACCAGCGGTGCCATCGTCACCGAGTAGGCCTGATTCACATCTCCCACGGCGACATTCCACAACGGTTCGCCGTTGACGCGGTCGAGCGCCACCAATCGGGCATCCAGCGTGCCCATAAATACGCGATCTCCGAGTACGGCGACACCGCGATTGTTGGCCCCACAGCACACGCGAGCATTCTCGGCGGGAACATGGCGATATTTCCAGAACACCCGTCCAGTAATGGCATCAACTGCCATCACGCTATTCGGTCGCTCGGTGACATACATGATGCCATCCACGATGATGGGATTGGATTGCCAGGCACCGAAGACCTGATTCTGCAACATCCACTTCAGTTCGAGATTCGCGACATTGTCTCGAGTGATCTGGTCCAGCAGACTGTACCTTTGACTCATATAACCACCGTTATAAGTCATCCAGTTTTCTGGCTGATCGGCGGCATTCAACAGTTGCTCATAACTCACCTGCGCTGTGGTTGTCATCATCACGGAGCAGCCAACGCAGAGCGCCGCCCCGACCAGCATCTTCTTGATAAGGTTCATTGCAGGCCTCGCAGGGTGAGCAAATAGCCGATGACATCGGCGACTTCGTCACTGTTCAGTGTTGTGGGTTGTTTGGATGGTGACTCGCTGATTTCATAAGTAACGATGTCGGTCTTGAGCAGAGAGCGTAGACGCTCCCGGGAATCGATAACCTGCACAGTATAGGTGTCTTCATTCAGACGACGACCGACGATCGTCTCCTCATTGCGCGTGACGATACGAACGGGTCGATTGATCGGCAGCAGCGCGGAGGCGGGATCGAGCAAATTCATTTGCAGGCTAGCCGGTGTGCGCAGCAGACCGATCTCGCTCAGATCCGGCGCCGTACGCGGACCAATGCCGTTGACCCGATGACAATTGGCACACTCACCCTTGCCTTCGAACAGCGCCTTGCCCCGCGCGGGATCGCCAATCTTGACGGCGACACCACTGGGATCAAAACCGGCGCGAATATAGGCAATCACTCCATTCAGCTCTTCTTCTCGCAGATCGAATGCAGGCATGCGACCACCGGCAGCGCCCGAACTGATAATCTGCCGCAGATCGTCGTCCGACGTCGCTGTGCGAAACACACCCCGACGCAGATTGATACCGTCAACCGTATCGCCCTGGGGACCGTGACACAACGCACATTGCTGGACATAGACCCTGCCACCAGCGGCGATTGCCTCACTTGTGTATTGATGATCACTGGTATCCTGCGCCATCAGCGTGTGGGTGAAACACACTGCTACAAAGCAAATCCAGCGAATTTTCGTATCTGGTGTATCATAGTTGGTCATGGGTTTACTCGCAGTCAGAAAGCCTGAGAAAACGTCAGCAACGAAGAATAATCATAAACGGCATTCAGGTCTATGCCATTGCGGGTTCGGCATTTCTCCGGGAATCCCTTCAATCCAGGTGCGTTGTCGCTGTCGATGCACACGATGACTGTAAGATTATTTGTGCGATTACCCCGGGTTCATGACCAGCTCAAGTATTCCTGAGTTACAGTCGAATACAGGAACAGGTATTTACTGCCCGGGGGTGCGGACGCTGGGTCGCTGCGAGAACCTCTGATATACAGCACGGTTCAAATCACGATGCAATGCAACACAAGAAGGCACGGATCATGAGCGAGAACCCTGCAGACAAGCGTCTGCCGCGACTCTTTGTAATCGATGATAATCCTGACATCACTGAAATCATCGAAACAGTGGCGCAGGAAGTAGGTTTCGAAGTGCGTTGCGTGAACGACCACAAGCTCATTCGATCCACGTATCTCGGCTTTGAACCCCATGTAATTTTTCTCGACCTCGACCTAGGGCTCGACGACGATATGGATATGTCGGAACGGGGCTATGACGGACTGACTGTGTTCAAATTTTTGCACGAGCAAGGTTCGGATGCGCGCATCGTGCTGATCAGTGGCATGGACCAGGAAAAACGCCGCGTCACGCGCAATATCGGTCGAGAGATGGGACTCAGCGTCATCGGCAGCATTCCGAAACCGTTCTCGATAGGCAAGATCGAACAACTCCTCATGCAGATGAAGCCGGCCGGTTCCAGCCTCGATTGATCGCTCACCTTCGACATTAATTTCCCGCACCAGAAATGAATCGGGGCAGAAAAGTCTGCCCCGATTTAATCTCAGCCAGCGCTTGCTGCTGGCTCTCAGCCGTTGATGGCTTTCGCCGCCTTGCGCTGCTGTTTGCGTCCGGCGACATAGCCGCGGCAATTGGTGGCGCCGCACCCACACGGGAAGGTGCGGAACAGATAATCTTCCGTGCGCGCATAATCGAGTGTGACGAACTCACCCGGCTCGATCGACTTCAGCGCGATGAAGGAGCGCGTCTTCAGATCGACATAGGTATTGGGGTCACAGCTGTGCAGCAGCTTCCCGTAAAAATACGGGTCATGCAGATGCAGTCCAGGAGCAATCTGCAATGAGAACAGCGTTACCTCACTGCTGAAAAATCCAGTGATCCCGAAGACGATATCGCCCGGATTGAATGCAACCAGGCTCGTCACTCCTTCGCCGACACCATTGTCGATAAACGAGATATTGAAACGGTCCCGCGTCGGCTCATTGGGGATCGGCGGCATCTGCTCGGGATAGAACCGGTTAGGATTTCCCATGATGCTGTCTATCGTGCCGTGAAAAGGAGCACCGTGCGTCTGAATCGACGCGCCATTGATCGTGTGTTCGATGACAAGATCCGCATTATTACCATTTGATTTCATGATGGCTCCTCAACTGAATCTGCGAGTTGAAAACGTCAGTGCCGAAAAGCGCGCTGACGACGCGGTTGTTCTCTCTTCAGTACCTGAGCAAAGGTTCGCGATCAGCGAATCTCCATACGCGCGCAGGTCACTGTTTTCAACCATGACATGATCGGACAACGAACTGGCGTTTAGTTCCAGCAACCTCTCATTAAACCCCTTCGCATTCGCAGGCAACTGCTTGCGGTGGTCTTGATTCCCATCTACGAGAATGCGGGCGCATTCTGCTTGACTTGTAGTTGGCGTGAAAAGTTGATTCATCTCGCTTGGTATCTCCTGAAAGATTAGCAGTAAAAAAAAAGAGGCAATAGCAGTGCCTCGAGTTTAAAACTTATCGTGATCAGAATTTCACTGATGGCTAGAACTGACAGAATGCGGAGAGAAGATGATGCAGAAGAGGACGACAGGCGAGCGGGGGTGCGAGGTGGTGGGATAGTCATGACCTCTCGCAAGAGCTCATAGCCTTCGCACAACCTACCCGTCAGGTAACCTGTTTTGTAGACAGCGAATGTATTCATCTGCCTAACCCTCTGTACGATCTCGCGCCCAGAATTCGATCAAGTCCGTTGTCTTCCTCACGGAGTGGAAGACGAACCAACCACGAGGGCGAGAGGGGTTGAGGTTCCGTCCAGTGGCGCGCTTATGGTAGTACAAATTTCCGAAAGTAAAAGTTTTTTTTGAGGTTTGGCCAAAATATTTTCGGGGGTCCGGGGAGCCTGTAAACCCGGGGGCCGGGAGTGAATGCCGGGAAGCCAGTCTGAGGCGGGTTGGCGTGCGTTGAACTGGCTACTCGATGCGGTGCAGCTCGAGCGGAATCGCCGCCTTCTCATAGCCCACCATCAGGTCGATCAGGCGATCGCCCCAGGTATACTTGTCGCGCATCAGGGCATTGATTCTGTCGCGCTTCTCGGCGCGTGGCACCGCGGCGTACACCGCCCGTTCACCTCCCCGTGTGAGCTCAAATGTCGGCCGGGACAGCAAACGATCTGACCAGCCGGAACTCCCACTGCCCACGCGCAGATAAGGCAGCCCCTCGTCGTCGACAATCCAGAGACGAGTCGTATGGGACTCTCCACCGCTATCGAGCGTGTGCAATTCCACGACTTCGACGCGCTCTGCCGCCACCCGCTGGGCAATCACCAACACCAGGATCACCAATACCAGTGTGAGAAAACTCCCTGTCAGAAGGCGCGTCACTCTGCGGCGCCACGCTGCACTCATCATCTGCCTCTCCTGTTGGAAACTCCGCCGCCCTATTACAACTCGCGATCGGGAACCACACGCAGCGCCAGATTGTCACTGCGGTTGTTTATGATGCGGGACTCGTCCACGCGCAGACAGGTTCCGGCCCAGGAGCCGCCGGCAGTAAACGTGGACACCTGCACGTTGTATTTCCCGACTTGAGGCAGAGGAAACCACTGCTGGAAGATTTGCGCCTGCTTCGTGAACTTGCCGGCACTGGCTTCAATGAGATTCTGTGAGGCGTCGAACATGCTGATGTTGGAGCCACAGCGGCCGACGATCGGCTTCGCCGCGTACCCACTCCTGCGCAACGAGTCGGAGAGTTCGAATGCGCCGTCGAGCAACCACGGATGGTCGGGAAACATCTCCCACAGGATCGGCAGGATGGCCTTGTTGCTCGGAATCAGAGTCCACAGCGGCTCATACACCATGACTTCATCCCGCAGCAGCACATCAACCAGACGTGGAGGCGATTGACGGCGGGCATTTGCCGAAATGGCGCCCGCCTCCAGTTCGTCCCGCAACTGATCCAGGGCGGTCTCCCAGGCCCAGGTCTTCCAAACCCAGCGAATCGGCTCTCCATCCGCATCGAGTATGCTGCCGTCATCCGCCCAGCTGAGCCCCCGTAACCCATGAATGATCTTGCACTGGATATCGGCTTCATCCAGCGCGTCTTTCATGAACAGGGCGTGATAGGTCTCTTCCGGATCGTCATCCTGCATGATGTGCAGTACGCCATCGACGTCACTGCGCTTCCACGCATCTCGCAACTCGTTATGCAGCTCCGCACCGGGATCGTCGCCGTCCTCACACTCGTAATAGTCGGCCCACTTGCCCTGCACCTTGCCGCACTCCATGTGACAGGAAGCCGAGTCGCAATTGTACTCGTAGACCTTGATGCCACGGTCCGACAGGGAAAAGTCAAAGCGGCCGGTGATCGTCTGATTCAGGCGGTTGTCCCAGGACTGATGTATTTTGTGCCATAACACTTCTGGCAGATTGAAATACTGTAGCAGCCGGTCGTCCTGCAACACGTGGTCTGTGGCATGCATGAACATGGAATGCAACTGGTTGGTAGCCAGCTGCAATTCCTCATGTGCGGATTCCGAGATCACGTAATAGCGACGCTGGTCCGCCTCATTGCTGCTGAGTTTGTGCCCCCCCATCATCGCCACGTAAGCCTTCTCATCCTCATTGGCAATGTTGAGCCAGGAACGCGCGACGGCGCGCGACGGCGCTTCGCGTTCCACCAGGTTGAGCAGCGCCGGTTCGGGAACATCCAGTTCCTCGGCATCGGTGGCATCGTCAGTCTGAATCACCCAGCCGAGAATCTCGGCGTCGCCGAAAGAACATTCGAGCCAGAATTCGCCATCCTCGGTAATCTCGGCGCCAATTTCCCGTGCCCAGTCCCGGCCCTCGCCCCATTTCTGATGACCCACATTCTGTTCTGCCACGCGCACATAGTCATTCGTGACCTCAGTTGCGACGGCGACATGGCCGGTGTTCTCGAATTCACCTCCCTCGGCCCAGATGATGAGGCAACCGGGTTCCGGGTGTCGCCGTGAGCCATTGGCAAATGCGTGCAACGGCAATTCGTGGCGATCACTCACTCGGCGTACGCAGCGCAGCCTGAAGATCTCATACGCCATGGCCACGTCATCGAAGATGTAGCCCTTGTTCAGATATAACCAGCGCCGGGCAAATTCCACGCACTGCCATTTGTAGCCGAGATAGAGGCCGTCGAGGTGACTGCGATAGGAACTCCGATTGGGCAGTTCCTTGGGATCGGCAGTGCGGTAATCAGAGGAATAGGCGGGCACGCCGCCGGCGGCGATGCCCAGCAAGGTACCGAATTTTTCAGGCTTGGGTTCGTTAGAGTCAGTCACGAAGATTCTCACTTGCAAAAAAAAGCAGCCAGTGACGACGGACTGCTTGCAGGATAGTTTCTCTGGTTAAGGCGCACAAGCTGGAAACGCGCGCCCATTGGGACCGGCTGCACGCCGGCGTTTCATCAGAGCTTGATAAACGCCAGGGCGTAATTGCCGTTCATCGGTATCACGAGCTGTTTCTGAACTGAGTCGTAACACATCGATGCCGCACTGGGGATGCCGGCAGCGACGAGTTCGGCCGCCTGTCCGGGACGGATGCGCGAGACACTGCCGAAGCGGACGCTGCTGGTGTATTTGGAGCCATCTTCGGTCACGACCACGCCGTCATTACCGCCTTCTATCGAGTGTTCGGTGCGGATAACGTCGCCGGCGGGATTGTAGGTGATGACTGCATTGTCATTGACATTGACGACGACGATGTTGCCGTCATTGTCGATCGCCACCCCGTTAGGCGCCGACAAGGGAGCGCCCGCGGCAAAGGTGGATACCTCGCCCGCCGCCGTGACCTTGTAAATGACTTCTGGTGAGCGCGTGTTGGAGGCGTAGACCGTACCATCGGCTGTGACGGCGATGCCGTTAAGAATCGTCGAACCGGGAATTGCCACCGCACGCAACGGTCGACCGGATGCCAGGTCAAAACTGCGGACATGGCCGACATCGACGGTGTACAGCACACCGTTGCTGATCGCACTGCCGAGTGGATGGTGCAGTTCCAGACCGGTGCGGGTCTCGCCAATCCATTTCGGCGTGTGCACACTGCCATCAGGATTGATCAGGGACACATAGCCATCATTCTCCGTGCCGTCACCCCGCTCGCCATTGTTCATCGCCAGAATCAGATTCCTGGCGGGGTCAAACGTGCAGCTTTCGGCGGAGTGAAAACTGCCATATACCTTGACGTTGTCGGACATCGCGACGCGAGTGCCGGACTCGTTGACGGAACCAATGGGTAAACCGGCGCTGAATTCCTGCGCCTGCGCGGTAAGGCTGATGATTCCCAGCAAGGCTGGGCCAACGAGGATTTTTGTAGATAACTGCATCGCTTGTACTGCTCCGTGATAAATGGACTTTGAACTATACGGGAAATTGAATTCACATGGCATACTGTCTGCACGCGAAACCGCCCGGAATCGTTAGCCTGCCTGGCTGACACGTTGACTCGCGGCTCACACACAGACCGATGCGACCTGACTCCACCGGATGCTTGATTTGCATCAAACTGGGCGCGGGCAAACCGGCTAGTCTGGATTTCAGTCAGGCTGACTTCTCAAGAGACCCAGAAGATGCGGACATCACTCCGATACGCGCTGCGTGCACTACTGCCATTGGCATGCGTCGGCATGCTCGCGGGAATCTTCCTGTCTGGCAGTGCCGCACAGACCCCCGATGCAATCGACTCCGAGCCGCAGTATGCCCCGCAAGGTGCGGCCACCTGCCTCACCTGTCACACAAATCCGGCCGTCACACCGGTACTGGATTCTATCCATGCGCTGCAGTCCAATCCCGGGACACCATTCGCCCAACATCAATGTGAGAGCTGCCATGGGGCGAGTCCCACACATTATCGGTCGATGCAATCCCCCGGAGTCGTCTTCAAGGGCGGGCTGATCCCGGCCAGTGACATTGCGACGCAGAACGCCCAATGCCTGAGCTGCCACGAGTCCGGCCAACGCCTGCACTGGGCTAGCAGCGAACACGAATTCGCCGGCCTCGCCTGCGCCAGCTGTCACCAGATTCACTAGTCCGGCGATCTGGTACCACAGGGACAGGCCAGTATTGAATTGTGCATGGGCTGCCATCTGGAGAAACGCTCGCAGCTCAATCTGCGCAGCCACCACCCTCTGCTCGAGGGCCTGATGACCTGTACCAACTGTCATAATCCCCATGGCTCCGACACCCAGTCCCT
>Ga0222714_10001837_pt1 | contig 23459 bp, 15 predicted proteins | sample C33_3DmetaG_FD_165048 | JGI IMG/M metagenome (GOLD analysis project Ga0222714, IMG submission 165048) | Estuarine water microbial communities from San Francisco Bay, California, United States - C33_3D | ecosystem: Environmental > Aquatic > Marine > Unclassified | place: USA: California...
TAATCAACTAAATCTCAACTAAATATATTAATCAACTAAATCTCAACTAAATATATTAATCAACTAAATCTCAACTAAATATATTAATCAACTAAATCTCAACTAAATATATTAATCAACTAAATCTCAACTAAATATATTAATCAACTAAATCTAAATCTATTTCTTTACAAATTTTAACTTCTTTGGTTCCACACTATTGTTTTCAAATGTTTTTTCAATTTCAGTATAATCATCCTTCCATAGGTCCTTATTTGACTTAGTTTTCAATAATTCTAATTCAGTGCTCTTTGATTTAGCCTTATTATCAAATTCATCAATCTTTTCTTTTGTAAGATTATAAATAGGCATTGTAAGTAGGTAATCATAACTATTATCTTTCATGTCATATTTTCCCTTTTCTAGTTGAGTAATAATATCAACCTTCTTTTGATTGCTAATCTTAATTTTACCATTGATAAATTCTTTAATAAATCTGATTTTCAGCAACAAATACTTTATTTCTTCTTCCAATAGTTTTACAAGATGTTGCTTTCTAAGAACATAATAATCCAATCTAGTATCAATAAATTCCTTCAAGATATCATTGATAGAATTATATTTCCTAATTTTATTGTTTTTGTCAAATGCTACAAGATTAGAAACATTAATTGACGAAATCAACTTAAATTTCTTCTCCAATTTATTTTCACCACTATTATCCAATTTATTCAAATTGTTTAGGCTTGTTTCATCCATCACAATTTCATAGTGAACTTCTGTATCACTACAATAAGAATTGTAATAACGAATCTCATTCTTATTAATCATATTCTCCAAAATTTCCTTATAATTTTGCCCCCATATACCTATAGGCAATTCTGTTACAATAAGTTTATCTTTCTGAATTTCATAGAGACCCTTACTAATAAAATTAGAACCATTTTGAACAATCTTACCCTTAAATCCTTTATAATAAGGAACCATTGAATCCATTGCGAACCCACTGTTATATAACTTAATATTTTTCAAAATATCCTTGGGGTTAAAACATGGAATATCAGTAGACCATCCGGTTCCAATACCACTACTTCCATTAATCAAAAGCATAGGCATTGTTGGAACATAATATACTGGTTCAATCTTAATACCATCATCATCGTTATATTCATATAGTGGTTCATCTAATTTATTAAATAGTTTTGTTGTAACTGGATTCAACTTTGTATGGATATACCTAGGCTGTGCACTATCTTTACCACCATGAAGCCGAGTACCAAATTGTCCAATAGGTTCCAACAAATTAATATTATTAGAACCCACAAAATCTTGTGCCATATTTACAATTGTACCTTGTAAACTAGCTTCACCATGATGATAAGCAGCATGTTCACTAACATATCCTGCCAATTGTGCAACTCTAATTTCCTTATCCAATTTCCTTTTAAAACAGCTAAACAATACCTTGCGCTGAGATGGTTTCAAACCATCAATTACATTAGGTACTGAACGGATATTATCACTATTTGAAAAGTGGATTAAGTCATTATGGATAAATTCTTGAATTGAAACATCTTTTTGGGTATAATCTAATGTATTGTTTCTATCATAATCACTCAACCATTGTTTTCTATCATTGGCACTATCATCTTTCTTACTAAATGCCAAATTCAAACACTTTTCGTTATTTTCACCAGTAGTCAAATACTTTACTTTTTTAAATTCTTTGAAATAAGTTCTTGCTTCTTCTGGTGTAGAAGTACCCAATCCTTTATAGTATTTTATATTATAAGAAGAACTATCAGATTGTGATTCCTTCCATTTTTCATAATCTTTCACACTATAAAATTGTTCTACTTTCTTCCCCTTTTTAGCCTTTACTACTGGTGTCAACATACTATTCAAAAACCCATCCATATTATACAAACTAGGCCATAAACTATGAAACAAATTGAATACCAAACCCTTAATATGTGTACCATCTTCATCTTGATCTGCCATAATAAGGATTTTTCCATATCTCAATTCATCTACATCCTTGTAGTCTTTTCCACTTTGCAAACCAAGAGCCTTCTTAATACTATTAAGTTCAGCATTTTCAGCCAATTTCTTTTGATTAGATGGGTCTTTTACATTAAGAATCTTACCCTTTAGAGGGAAAACACCAAACGTTTGACGACCAACAATTGCCATTCCAGCCATAGCCATAGCCTTTGCTGAGTCTCCTTCCGTCAAAATTAGTGTACAATCTTTTGATTTGTTTTTCTGACCTGCCCAAATAGCATCTTCCAATTTTGGCAATCCCTTAACACGGTTTTGCTTCTTACCATCATTTTTCTTAAGTGATTTTGAATCTTTAAGTTGTGTTAATTCAATTGCACGTTCTACAATTCCAATTTTGGCAATATTTGATATGAATTTATCAGTTATTTCGCATTTACTACCAAATTTTTCTTTATTTGAAGTCATATATTCTTTTGTTTGACTATTGAAATCAGGATTATCTAGGAAACATTTAATAAAGATCATAATATTTTCCTTGACAAAATTTGGATTTACATTAATTTTCTTTTTCTTTTTAATAAATTCTACTAGCTTCTTAGTTACTTGATTTGTAACATAATCAACATGTTTTCCACCCTTACTTGTGAAAATTCCATTGACAAATGAAACTTGTTCAAATGTTTCATTATGACTCATTGTTACTACTACTTCCCACTTATCATTAATTTTTTCATAACAACGTGGTGTTGTAGTTTTATCACCAATATAATAATCAACATATTTTTCAAATGTTTTACAATCAAGCTTTTCATCATTGAAAAATACACTAACATTATTACTGGTGCATGCTGCCAAATCGTAAGCTCGCTTTTCCATAACCGCATACATATCATTTGTCAACCCAGATTGTTTAAATCTAGCATAATCGGGAATATAGGAAATCTTTGTGTACGGTTTACTACTATTACTAGTAATAGATGGCTTATCTTTTTGACTCATATTATCATAGAATTTTTGACGATATTTCTTCTTATTAAAATGATCAATTGTTTCAATGTAGAATTCTTTTGAGAAAATATTTGTTAGCTTTGCTCCATAACCATTCTTACCACCAACATGAGCTATTTTTGAATTACTATAATTTGACGATGTCAAAAGATGACCAAAAATCAATTCCGGAATATAAATCTTTTCTTTGGAATGCATCTCTACCTTAATGCCTTCACCATCATTTTGAACACTAATCAATCCCTTCTCTTTATCAATATTAATTTTTATTGTTTTCACTTTATATTCACTATCAACAAAATGTGTACGAACATATTGGTCAAAAGCATTTACTATAATTTCATCAAAAATCTTATATTGTGCTGGGATAATTTCCTTATTTGCCTTCACAACTTTCTTTGATTCGCTATCAAAAAACCATTTTTCATCATTATCAATTTCAATACTGCCCATATATGTTTCTGGGAGTTTCAAAATATGATTGCGATGATCAAGTTTTTCAATATCCTCATTGGTTTTCTTTGGTGCTACGACCTTCATTTTGATTTTGTTTGGTTGGCTCATAATGAGATTTTATTGTATTTAATTCTTTAAATAAATTTTTGTAAAATCAATTTTTTTATTTTAAAATACTATATGTTACAAGTTTATTTATTTTTATGTTTAATTATATTATTTTTAATACTTCTATCTATTAATATTAAAATTACTAATATTAAAGGAACTAATGATAAAAAGAAAAAAAAAATATGTGTTCTAAAAAATTGTAATAAAAAATCTAATACAATTTCTTCAACAACAAATATGTCATTACAAAATGCTATTTTAAATAAAGTAAAAAAAACTTCTTGTAATAGAGTTAGAACTCCATTAAATAATGTTCATAATAAATTCTATTTAAATTAATTTATAAAATATTTTCTAATTATATATGAAAATTATAATTCTTTCAATACTAATTTTAATTTTATTATTACTAATAATTTACAAAAATAAAGAAAGGTTTAGTAATTTAAATATACTCAAATATCCAGACCCTGATATTGAAAATCATGAAAATTGGATTAAGGAACATGTTAATGATACAATAACAAAAAAAAAACAGATTTACAAATTTTTAGGATTACTTGGAAAACAAATTAATAATATATTTTATTCAAGTGAATTTTCAACAGTAATTCAAAATCATAACAATCAAAATTTTGATGATAAAGTGCCATTTATAATTGAATATCTTAGTAATAAATTTGTAGAAATAAAGGATAATAACAATAATAAAAGAGACTATGAACCATTTTCAAGCGAAACAAACTCAGAATTAATCCAAGTTTTAATTGATTATTTGACATGTAACCTAAATGCTTTATCGAATGTAGCACCAATAAACTGCACAAAATATATTGAAGAAAATAAAAGCAAATTATATTTAGATAAATCACAAGTTAAAGACTATGATTTAGCAACAGATATACATTTGATTCATAAATACTTTACTAATAGAGATTTAACATCATTAACAAATATTTTCAAAGAAAAATTACTCAAATATTATGTTTACAACCATGAAGAATATAAATCACAAGATTATATACCATGTGTTATATATGATGAAACATCATGTCCAGATGGAGGTTCTAATTCAAAATGTGAAGTAATAAATGGACAATGTGTTCCAAAGGCAAATAATAATAAAAATGTAAATAACAATCCAGTAAACGATTGTAATTCTATTTCTTCATATGGTGTGAATTTATGTAATTTAACAACAAACAATAATTTACAAAGTTGTGTATGGAATGATAATACACAAAAATGCATGAATCCAAATGAAGATTCTACAAATATATCATGTGAAGATTTAAGAGGTCCAAATTTAGAAGAAAAATGTGGTGCACTTAATGATGAATCAGGTAATCCAAAATGTGATTATTTTTCAAAAAAAATAAGTGAAACTGTAAATCATGAATTTTGTTATGATAAAACAAAAAGAAATAAAATGACTTGTTTGAATCTTTCTGGTATTTATGATACCGGAAATGTCGAAGATGCTAAAATATTAGAAAAATATAATTGTTCATCTCATAATATAGGAGATGTTGAATATTTCCATGATCCAAATTTAATTAGCCAAGAAAAACTTTATAATTTAGATTGTGGAATATTTGATAATTCATCATATTTACGAGATAAAAATAATGCTTACTTTATTAAAAAGGACAAAGACAATAAATATTTAGGAAATGATATAGAATTACAAAAATCATTATGTGAAAATAACAAAGAAGATAAATCACCAACAAGTTTGAGCAAATGTAATTTTATTAAATATAACAATTATGCTAATAAAACTATTACAAAGTGTATGCCTAAAGAAGTATTTGTATCCTCTAATTTTGTTGAAGATGAAAATACATGTAGATTGTTGGGATATGATTATATTGGAAACGAAAAGGAAAGAAAATGTTTAGATATTTCAGCAAAATGTAATGATATTAAATATAAGAATTTATGTGACTTACGAGATAATAAATGTATTTGGGTTAAAGGTCTTAGTGAATTATCTAATAATAGTAAGGATTTAGTTGAAAGAGGATATTGTATAAATAATGATACAAGTGAATTAGATAATTTAATTGATGACTACCATAATGAAGAAATAATGAAGATTGCCAAATTTAGGAATTTATCAAATGAATTACAAAAAATTAATACAAATGACCAAATATTAAAGAAATTACAACAAAAGATAAATTAATTACATTATTATATTTTCAATATTTTATATTATATTATTAGATTTACAAACAATCTAATTTATTTCAATGATAAATAGAATAAAAAAAAATAATTGATTATATTAATGATATACTATAATTTTATAACTATAATTTTATTTTTAGTTATATTTATCCTTATACTTAAATTCAAAGATTTTAAAATAGAAAATTACCAATCTGAATCAACAACACTAGCATCGACAACACCATCATCAAATCCAACATTAGATTGTAGTGATATAACTAATAATTCTATTGAATGTAATATTTCAAGATTAATGAAAGATAAAAGGATAAATAATCATATTCTACAACTATTAAAAAATTCAACTAATACAGAAAGAAGAGGACGTTTAAATCAAAATAATGAAAATATAAGTGATTTTTTAGAAAATACAATGAAAAATAAAGAAAATGTTGATAAAATACTTGAAAAATTAAGACAAATAGATAGTGATTCTGATGAAAAGTTAGCCTTATATTTAGAAGAGAAAAGGAAAGCTGATAAATATATTACAGAATTTACAGATTCTTTAATCCAACCTAATGAAGATAGTGCTTATATATTAACAGATAGTGAATTTGTAGAAAAAAATAATCAACTTAGAAATAAGCTTGCAGAATACTATGATAAAATTAAAAATATCAATAAAAAGCCTTTCACTAAAAATGAAAATATTTTAATACTAAAGAATTATGATAATAATTTAGAATTAAATTTAGTTGATGTTGATAAAAAAATAAAAATATTCAATGAATATAAAAATTTACAAAGTAAACTATATAATCTTATAATTAATGATAATTGTGTAAATTTTGTAGATAAATATAATTATAAATTTGAAAAATGTAATGAACAAAACAACTTTTTATTTACAGTAAATAAAATAGAAGATCATAGAATTTACAATAAATTTATAAGATATAATAATAGTTCAAGAGATTATCATACTTTAGAAGGTGATGAAAAAGGAATTGAATACCCATTTTATATTATTTGTCCTTTAAATAATAATGGTGTATGTGTAACATATGAAGATAATAAAATAGCATTTAAACCAATAAGAAACAATCCAAAACAAAGATTTAAGAAAATATTAAATAGTAATTTTTGTTCATACTAATTTAGTTTTTTTTATATTTTTATATATTAATGAATAAAATACTATTATGTATTGCTATATTGATACTTTTACTTATTTCTTTGTACTTTGTAACAAGAAATAAACAAAAAACAAATTCAATTGAAACATTCCAAGATTCAATTACTATTTTAAATAATGCTAATATAAGTTCATTATTAAATGTAGAAGGTAGTCCCGATAAAGTTTTAACTAAAATTATTGATGATCAATCAAAAATAGTTAAAATAACAGATATTCCAAGAGGTTCATATGATAATGTTACAACGTTAGATTTATCAAATAATGATATAAGGTATTTAAATATATTAAGTATATTTAGAAGTTTACCAGGATTACAAGTTTTAGATTTAACAGGAAATAATAATTATATAGGATTTAAAAAAAATATTTTCTTGAATAATTCAAAATTACAAAGAATAGTTATTAATGAACCATCATTTTATACATCAAATAACAAAAAGTTATATATAACAATAGAAAATGATGATGATATACCATCTAATGTAACATTAGAAAATATAAGAATTACATTGAGTTTACCAACAAATCCTGTTATATGCTATCGTAATCCTTCATATGTACCAACAACCACCCCAGCTTCAACAACCACACCATCATCTACATCATCATCTCCTTCAACAACCACACCATCATCTACATCATCATCTCCTTCAACAACCACACAATCTATGACGGGTTCATCTCCAACAACCACACAATCTTTGATGGGTTCATCTCCAACAACATCTATGATGGGTTCATCTCCAACAACCACACCATCATCTACATCATCATATCCTTCAACAACCACACAATCTATGATGGGTTCATCTCCAACAACATCTATGATGGGTTCATCTCCAACAACATCTATGATGGGTTCATCTCCAACAACATCTATGATGGGTTCATCTCCAACAACCACACAATCTTTGATGGGTTCATCTCCAACAACATCTATGATGGGTTCATCTCCAACAACATCTATGATGGGTTCATCTCCAACAACATATATGATGGGTTCATCTCCAACAACATCATCATTAGAATCAGGGTTGGAACCTTGTTCATCCTATGATGATGATAGAGACCAATGTTATGCAGCATTACATTGTACATATGATGAAACTAGTACACCACCAAAGTGTGAATTAAAATGCAATATGGCAAGTTTAGATAAATGTGGTACATCAGGTGTAGGTTATGATTATACAAGATGTAGGGTAAATTGTAATGAATGTGAATATAATGATGGAACACCAACAAATACGGTGTGTAATATATCAGATTGTAGTGAATATAGTGTTGAGAACTGTCCAAGTAGTGTATGTAAAGTTTCTCCATCAATTGTTCCTCCAGGAATGTCAATTTCACAAATGTGTATAAGAAAAGATTGTGACGAATTAGATTCAACACAATGTGGTTTATTATTTAATGATGATGGAACACAAACATGTGAATATAATGATACAGATGGTTGTAGATTAAGAGAGACATTTGAACCATTTACAACAAGTCAATATATTGACTATAGTGAAGATCAAATATCATCTGTATTTGAAATTATATATAATGATGATTTATTGTATGGTATAAATACTAAATCAAATCAATGTAAAATAAATACTAATTGCTTAAATAATGAATGTTTAAATAAAAAACAAGAATGTATAAATAATGGTGGTGAAAATTGTGATAATTTAGAAAATAATTGTGAAAGTTGTTTTGATGTATTTAAAAAATATAATGATTTGAATACACAAGAAATATATTATGAAAATGAAATAAACAGATTAAGGGAAACAAGAAATCCTAATTATATACAACTTATAAATGAAAATATTAAAAATAAAAATATTGTAAATTCTAAAAAAGCACAATATATAAATATTTTAAAAAATAAAGGAATATTAGATAATAATGGTAATATTGTTGTACATGAAACAATTTCCGATAGTAAGGATTGTAAAGAACTTAAAAAATTACTCCAAAGTTATTCATTGAATAATAATTGTAAAAATGAAAATGGTATTGAAAAGTGTATATGTAACAATATTTTTGATAATCAAGGAAGAATAATAAGAAGATGTCAAGAAAATACTGATAATTGTATAGCTCATACATATAACTGTCCTTATGATAGTAATACAATTGATAATTCAAAGGATTTTTGCTTACCATATAATATGAATGAAACAAATTTAACTATTGAACAAGAGAGAAATAAATTATTAAATGTTATACAAAACTATAATATGCATGAATGTTTAGATAATACTATTAATAACGGAAAATTATAAATATTAAATTAATATATTTTATATAATTAACTATGATTACTTATTTAATAATTATTTTACTAGTAATTATATTTTACCTTTTCTATAGAAGTTTTAAATATAAAAAATTTATTGAAGAAATAAATGCTGAACATTTTACTATGAAAAAAAGTAATAAAATTCAATTAAAAAAAGAAATACCATCTAATCCTGATGTCGTATTTTGTGATGAATTTGGTAATTTTAATATATTAAAAGATAACAAGTACTATTTAATAACAAAAAATGGTGAAATAATAAAAAATAATAAAAAAATTAATGAAATATTTAAAATACCATATTCAACAAATATTAAATGTGGAACTAAAACAAATAAATACCTTATAATTTTAACACATGAAAATAATGTATTAGAATATGACTTAAAAGAGCAAATATTAACAACAGAACATGTAAATAGTTATTTTAAAGACGTTAAAACAAATATCCAAAATATATTGTTTATGGGTAATTATTATTATTTGTTTTATGATGATCAAAATGTAATTATTTATGATAAATCTACCGAAAAAATAATTGAATCAAACCAAATAAATAATTATTTCCCAAACTCACCCAAAACATTTAGTACATTATTTATTAATAATAATATACTTTATGAAAATAAATCACATGGCGCTCCTTGTTTTTTTAAAAATAAAGATTTATATATTTATGATCTTATAAGTAATGATACATATTATACAAATATAGATAATGGTTTTATTTCGAATACAAATTATAATGTAATTAATTATACACAAACAAAAGCAATATTTAAGGCAGATAAAAGTGGAATTTATAGAATAATATGCATTGGTGCTGGACTTGAAGGAGGTGGATTTGGTGGTTATGTATTTAATGATTATAACTTAAAGAAGTATGAAAAATTAGAAATATGTGTAGGAGGTAGTGGTGAGAGAATACCATTAAAAGATAGTTTAATAGTTCATGATAAATTACCTTATACAAGTTCAAGTGCAGGTAGTGGAGGTAGTTTTGTATATAGGAATAAAAAATTATTAATGTGTGCTGGTGGTGGTGGTGGATGGAGTAGTGAAATAGTAAGAGCTCCAAATTTAGCACATAGTTGTTTTAGCCATCCAAGAATTTATAATAAAATAATTATACCAATTAAGAAAATGGTATTAAAAACTAATACTACACATTATCATAAAACCAATAATATAAAGCAAAAACTAATTATAAAAGATTTTAAAATAAATAGTAACAATTATAATACGATAGATTACAAAATAACCGAGAAACCCCAAAATAGTAAAAAAAATAATCTATTTGAAACATTTTACAATAATAATAATGAAGATACAAGTATTACTTTTGAATTTTCCCAAGTACTAAGTGACTATGATTTTATAATAAATTGTAGTGTTGAATCAACTAATAATGATAAAAACAATTGTGATTTATATATTTATGATGAACAAAACCGTGAATTAGTTATAAGAGATTTTAATAAAAAATTAAATAATACTAATATTTCTTCAAAAACAATTATTAATTTATTTGTTAAATATCCAAATACATTAAATAATCAAAATGTGTCTTCTGGAAACAAAACTTCCAATAAATATGAAGATTTATTTGAAAATATTGGTGAAGATAATTTAGATTATCCATTATTAAAGCTTGATGGTGGTATTGGTGGGGGTGGATTTAGTTATATGCATAAAAACAAAGTTATTATTAATTGTGGTGGTGGAGGTGGATATAAAGGTGGTAGTTATTTTGGAATAAATGAAGAAGAAAATGAAAATATTAGAAAATATATTAATTTAGATTATGTATGTGGTATTGGTGGTTTATCTTATGTAAAAGATTCGATATTTAATCAAAATAATTATGTTAATGATTACAATAATGAAAATGGTAAAGTTATTATTATAGAAATTAATAAATTACAGAAACTTGGCAAAATACAAGATGATTCTTTCCTTGAAACACCACCAAAAATGATTAGTACATTAAATACTTTATCAAATAAATCAAATATTTCTTTAACAAATGATAGTAATAATTTAACAAATGATAGTAATAATAATTTAACAAATGATAGTAATAATTTAACAAATGATAGTAATAATAATTTAACAAATGATAGTAATAATTTATCCAAATACTTTTTAAAAAATAATAATAAAGACACTAAAAATTTTGATATTAATGTTCCTTCATTAAATAGAGATGTTAATTTTGATATAAAAAATAGTAGATTTAATACATTAAAAGATAAGGTAAATTTTGGTGTAAATTATTTTAAAATTAAATTAAATCAAAATAAATATGATAAAATAAAAATATATGTAGAATGTGATAATATTATAGAGGTTATGTTAATGTATTTTTCAACTAAAACATTTAATAGAATTATTATAAAAGATAATACATTAAAACGTGATAATATATTAAGTTTGAATCATGGAATGGTTGATCCATCAATGATTAATATATTTTCCTTTTTGGAGAAATTGATAAACGAAAATATATATAGTTTTTCAAATAATTCAAATAAATCTAATAATTCAAATAAATATAATAATTCAAATAAATATAATTCTAATAAATTAAATAAAAAAAAAAGTTTATTTGACATGGAAGATTTAATCTACAATAAATCTAAAAGTTTTATTTTTGATTTAAACCTAAATAAAATAAAGGATGTAGATTATTTATATATATTGATTAATAGTTTTAAAAAGGGTAATATAAAAATAAATATATTACAATATAATTCAAAATATAAGGTTATAAATAATAAAGATTTGGAAAAACAATTAAGAAGTATCTAAACTAATTTAATCTTTAACTATTTATTTTATTTTTTACCATTTTTTAACATTTTCTTACCTGTTAAAGCCAAAACAGTAGTTATTAAGAAAACTAAAATAAGAGCTACAGCCATAACAATAAGTGGGAAGATCAACATTTTTCTCTTCCAGTCTTTAGAGCATTTACATTCTGATAATTTTAATTTAAAGAAATATACCAAAAGTGTAATTGAGTAGGCCATTGATACCAACCCTAATACACCAAATAATACTTTAAATACTGGTGTATTCATAGCCTTGTCGAGTTCGTTTTTAAATAATAATCTTACAAAAGCTAAGAAAATTACAACTGGTGCATATAATTTAATAAAATTGTGATGCCATGTCATAGCACATTCACAGTTTTCTTTTTCGTTTTCTAAAACGTATTTAAGTATAAGGGCATTTACAGCAACTGAAACTAAAACTCCGTACATTTATATTATATACTAATTTTTTTTTTTTGTTAATCATAATAAATAATTAATTTAAAGAATATAAATTTAATCATTTAAAAAATAAATTATATTTTAGTCTATGAAGTATACATTAATAATAGATTATAGGGAGCATGCCTTAAAAAATTATTTTGATGACTTTGATTTTAAATCAAATAAAAATCTAAAGCATGTTGAATATAAAACCGAAAATCTAGATTTAGGAGATATAATAATAAAAAGAGATGAAGAAATAATATTAATAATAGAAAGAAAAACGTTGCAAGATTTGTATAGTTCTATAAATGATGGTAGATATAAAGAACAGAAAGTAAGACTAAAAAATAATTTTAGTGATAGTCAAATAGTATATATTATTGAAAATTGCGATGTCAAATTTATTAAAAAGAAATTTAGTAATTTTGATTCAATAATTAATGGTGCTATAATTAATAGTATATTTAGAGATAACATTAATCTTTTAAGAACTAATAGTGTTGATGAAACAATTACTTATATAAAAACATTATTAAAAAAAGTGAAAAATAATATTGAGTTCTTTGGTAAACCAACACCATTAGTTTCTGATTCAATAAGTGTATCTAAACATACTAATAATTCTTTAGAAGTAGAAAGTGGTAATAATCCAAATGATACAATACAAAATGATACTATAAGTAATAATCCAAATGATACTAACAATATAAAAATAATTGAATTAAAAACTAATAATAGTAGTGATTATGTAGATAATATAAAAATAAAAAAAAAAGATAATAATAATCCTGAAAATTGTAATATAATTATGTTGTGTCAAATTCCTGGTGTTTCAACTAAAATTTCAAAAACTATATGTGATAAATATACTTGTATTTCTAATTTAATTAATGAATATAATAATAATGATACACAAAAAGAAAAAGAATGTTTATTAAAAGATTTGACCTTCCCAATAAATAATGATAAAACAAGAAAAATAGGTCCCGTTATATCTAAAAGAGTTTATGAATATTTATTCTCAATATCATAAATATTTTACATTTTACATTTTACATTTATTATTTTAAATTTTACAATAAAGGTATTTATCTAGATAATGTTTTAATAGTTAAAGATGGAGATAAAGGTTTCTTTATTTGTTTAAGTAATTCGTTCTTAAAACATGTTCTATAGCTAGAAGTAAATGGTAATACTTGATTAACAAATAATTGCCAAGATATAATTGCACTTTCTAACCAATAAGAACCATCATCAAGTTTAATAACTTTATTTTGTTTATTATTTTCATTTATAGTTTTTAATTTTTTTGGTGTTATATTTACTGGTTTACTATTATCCATTAATCTTTCCAATAAAAACTCATTAAATGTTTTATGAATTTTACCTGATTTCCAGTAATCTATAATATCATTTTTTTTATATAAATCTAAATTTTCTATAGGTATTATCTTTTTATTATATTTAATAGCATATTCTATTTCATCTCTTACCCATCTATGTGATAAACATATATCATCTACTACAACAACTAAAACTTTAATATTTTTAATTATACCCTCTATTTTTTTAGGAGTTATTTTTGTTAAGTCATCAATATCTATAAATGTTTTATAACCGTCATTAGTAAGTAATTCTTTTAAATAATAAATAAATAATTCACTATCTTTTTTCTTTTTAGAATGACATATAAATACATCATAAGTTTTTTTCCTATCAGATTTTGTTTTAGATATTTTCTTTGTTTTATTTTTAGAAATAGATTTTGATCTCATAGATAATTTATTACTCATAATATATAATTTAGTTATATTATAAAATTTTAGAGAGTTAATTAATAAAAAAAAAAAAATAGTATTTATAGTTTATATTAAATAGTAATTATAAAAAATATAATAAATCATAAAATCATATTTTTTATTTTAATAAAATTGAATTAAAAATAAGTTATTACAAATAATTATATTTCCAACAAACAACTATATAAACAAACATCATGAGTAACCAAACAACAAATAATTTAGATAATGATAGTGATGTGAAGATTATTGTAAATCCATACAATTTTAATAATATGCTTATAAATGAAGATCATGTCCATAAAATCCTTCAAACTTATGACATTAACGATAAAATAAATGATTTGTCACTATATCAAAAAGCATTTGTTCACAAATCATATAGTAAAAAGAATCCACTAGATATTGGTGAAGATGTAGTTATTGCTGATAAACCAGAAGGTGCATTGGAATTATTTGATTATGATAATGAAACCTTGGAATTTTTGGGAGATTCAGTATTGGGTATTATTGTTGCTAAATATTTATTTGAAAGATTCCCAGAAGAAAATGAGGGGTTCTTAACAAAAATGCGTTCTAAACTTGTAAGAGGAGAAATGTTGGGTGCGTTAGCTAAAATGCTGAATTTTGGTGAATACATCATTATTTCACGACATATTGAAGATAAATGCGAAGGTAGAACATCTGTACCAATTCTAGAAGATGCCTTTGAAGCATTTATAGGGGCAATGTTTTTAGATTTTAATGAAACTGATAATTATAATCTTATGGAAAATTTTTATTCTGGAATAGGATATCAAATTTGCGAGAAATTCATTATTCATTTTATTGAAGATAAAGTAGATTTTGCCGATTTGATCCGTAGAAACACAAACTACAAAGAACAATTAATGAAATATTTTAAAGAAAAATATGGACAACTACCAAGATATGGTGAAATAAGTGTAGAAGGTACACTTAATGAAAAGGTCTATACAATGTGTGTATTTGATCCAGAAGGTAATATTTTAGAACAAGCTGTAGGACCTTCTAAGAAGAAGGCTGAACAAAATGCAGCCAAAAAAATTCTTTATAATGTAGGCATTCTAGGAAATTGATTAAATTATTTATAATGATTTTGTAAATATTCAAATATCTAAAATGATATAACTAACTAATAATAATTTAATTAAAAAATTGATTTTTTTTATTTTTTTTATTTTTTTATTATTTAACATCTTATTTGTTTTGAACAAATATCACTAAAATCTTTAAAATGTCTGAAGTACCACATATTCCCTACTATTCGTTGGAACAATTCAGAAATGCCCTTGTTAATAAGTATTTGGATATCTACACAGAAGATGTAGTTGTTCAAGAAAAAATCCATGGTTCAAATATTGTTATTTATGGAGAGTATAAAGATAATATTTGGAATTTTAAACTTGGTTCAAGGCGTAGATGGATTACTCCAGAAGACAAGTTTAATAATTTTCAACAGTTGTTTGAATCTAATAAAGAAAATATAACAAATATGTTTACATATTTATTGGAAAAGAATAATATTACAAAAGGACAAATCAGAATATATGGAGAAATATTCGGAGGAAAGTATGGACCGGAAACCTCACCAAATTCAATAAAGACTCAAAGCGAACCTAATTATGGTCCAAATAATGATTTTGCGTTCTTCGATATATTTATAAATCATCAAGAAGCAAATTTGCTTGAAGAACCAATAATAAATAATAAGGTTCCAATTCTTGAAGCAATGGAAATTTTTGAAAAGTTTAATCTAAAGGTTGCTCCAGTTATATTTAATGGAAAGTTGGTTGATTTTCTTGCAGATTTCGATGTAAACAAGTTTCAATCTGTTGTATCAAGTGTATTTTACAATTTGCCTTATATTCATAGTTATAAAGGCACTGAAGGTGTCACAATTAGAAGTGTAAATCCACAAAGCTCCGACGAAAAGATTGTTTTAAAATATAAGCAAACTTGGGCTGTTGAAAATAGACGTGTAATTGATCAAAACCCAAAGATTGTTAATCAAAATAGTGAAGTTGAAAAGCTTTGTCTAAATATGATGAATAATAATAGGATTCAATCATATGCGAGTAAGAATACAATTGCTGATTTAACTAATCCAAGGCTTATTGGAAGTCATATCAAAGAAATTGTAATTGATACAATGAAAGATATTATGAATGAGTTCCAGAGTGATAAGTACCCAGACTTGAATTTGAAGAAGATGAATGGGTTGCTTTCGAAGAAGGGATTTCCACTATTCAAGAATTATTTAAAGACAATTGAAAATATTTCACTAACACCTGAACAAAGAGTGGAAAGATTAATTAATGAACAAATTAAGTTACTAGCAAATGTAAATATATTAACACAGAGAATCAATAATACAATGCAACGGATTACAATGCTTGAAAATACAAACACAAGTAGCCACATTTTATAGAATACTATAAACAAAAATACTCAAAAAAAAAAATTGATTTTTACAATTATTCAAAATATTTTTTATTAATTGTAGATCATAAACAAAACCCTCTAAAACAACAAACCCAAAATGGCATCTCAAACTTCAACATCATCCCCTCTTATGACACTACTTTTTGCAATCGATTTCATCGAAAAGAGACAAAAGTTTAAATTAAACTTCAATTCTAAAATGAGTAGTATTAATAATAAGCCAAAGAATCTAAAGATTAGTAAGAATATTAATAACTTCAAATCATTTCAAGGAGTGAATAATGTAAACCGTTCCGTGCATTTTATTGGACAGCCACAATGGAGAGGTTATTCTCATTAGTTAATAAATAAAAAGTATATTAATAATATAATTCAAATATAATAAATTTTTTTTTAATAGTTATTGTTAAAAAAGACATATTCATAGGCAATCTAAATATTTATTCTTTTATTAATTCATTTTATCTTTCAGTTAGTTTCCGCAAAATTTTTTCAGATCAATAACAATCCAATTATTGATAATATGAAAAAAAAAAATAATAGGAATTATCTTTTATGTTGTAAGTTAATGAATCAATATTTACCAAATGTTTTTTTCCATTATTATAATTTATTATGTAAGATTTATTTATTTCATATTTAGGCTCTGGTTTTTTAAAAGTTATAAATTATATCGTTAACACAATAATTTGATTTAACAAAAGGATATTATTTGATTATTTCATTTAATTTTTCAAATGATAAAATTGTCATATTAGATTTATAATTAATTTATTCCTAGGCTAACATAATTTGCATTATTATTATTGCTTTATACCGTTTTGGTGTTGAATTTCCACAGTGTTTAGATAGTTCTTCATAATCCATTAAAAATATTCTATCAATTTTTCATTAACTGAATTTTTTACAATAATATCGTCTTTATTATTATCATCATAAAAAATATTTTTAAATTTTTAAAAGGATTGTATCAAAGGTTTTTCACATACAATTTGATTTGAATAAGTCATAAATATATTATATTTCTATCGATTCCAATATTCAATTTTATATTTAAATTCAAAAATAAATAATAAATAATTAATAAATAAATAAATAATAAAAGTAAAAATCTATGACCCACAAGCTTCACAATTTGGATCATCCCGTCTACAAACAAAAGGAGTTGGAGATGATACCTCACTGTTATTATTTTTGTTTTTATTTTCTGGTTCAATAGTAAATTGTTGTGCTTGTGCTACTGGTTTTGTTCTTAAATAATAAATACCTGTTTTCAAACCTTTTTCCCATGAATAAAAATGCATACTTGAAAGTTTATTGAAATCTGGTTTATCCATAAAAAGATTTAAACTTTGAGATTGACAAATATATCTACCTCTTATAGCAGCATTATTAATGAGTGCTTTGTTACCAACTTCCCAAACTGTTTTATAAATATCTTTAATATTATCTGGGATTACTTCAATATCTTGTACACTACCATTATTTTTAATAATTTGATTTTTCAAGTCTTCATTCCACAATTTTAATTCAAGTAAATCTTTAATTAAATGTTTATTAATTACAACAAATTCCCCAGCTAATGTCCTTCTAATATAAATATTTGAAGTAAATGGTTCAATACATTCGTTATTTCCCAAAATTTGTGAGGTTGATGCTGTAGGCATTGGAGCCAAGAGCAAACTATTTCTTACACCATATTTCTTAATATTTTCTCTTAAAGTATCCCAATCCCAACCACCATATGGTTTTTCATTCCACATATCAAATTGAAGAAGACCTTTACTCATTGGACTACCAATAAAACTTGAATATGAACCAAGGTAAGATTCTCTATTAAGTTCTTCGGGTCTTAACTTCAAAATATTATTTAATTCTTCTTTTCTTTTAAAAATCTTCCACATGTTATCATCCATGTTATCATCCATGTTATCTCCATTAGCATCTAGTGCCATTTCAACTAGTTTCAACTCTTTAATTAGTTTTTCTCTCTTTTGTGCAATTTCACATGAAGTTTCTAAAGCAGCATGATAAATTGTTTCAAAAATTCTTTCATTAATAACTTCTGCTTCTTTTGAATCAAAACCTACTTTCATCATAACAAAAACATCGGCTAATCCCTGAACTCCAATACCAATAGGACGATGAAGTTTATTTGAATATTCAGTTTCAGGTACTGGATAATAATTAAGATCAATTACTTTATTAAGATTTTTAGTTATTGTTTTTGATACAATATGTAACATATTATAATCAAATACCCCATCTTTTACAAAATTAGATAATCCAATAGAAGCCAAGTTACATACAGCATATTCCTTTGGAGAACTATACTCGATAATTTCGGTACAAAGATTACTTGACTTTATTGTACCCAAATTTTGTTGATTAGATTTATTATTTGAAGAATCCTTAAAACATAAATATGGTGTTCCTGTTTCAATTTGTGATTCTAGAATTTTAAACCATAATTCACGAGCTTCAACAGTTGTCCCATCACCACGACTTTCATATTCCAAATACAATTTTTCAAATTCTTCACTATGAACATCACTTAATCCTGGGTTTTCATCAGGACAAAACAATGTCCATTTAGCATTTTCCTTAACACGTTTCATAAATAAATCAGGTATCCAAAGAGCATAAAATAAATCTCTGGCTCTCTCTTCTTCGGAACCATGATTTTTACGCAAAAGCAAGAAATCTTCAATATCCTTATGCCATGGTTCCAAATAAATTGCAATTGATCCATTACGCTTCCCACCACCATTATGAATTAAACCATTATGAATCAAATAATTATGTTCCTTTTCCATTTGAAGATCATATAAAGTACCTTCATATGTTTCCTTAGTAATATCTGAAACTCTGGTTAACAATTTGTTTTCATATTTAAAAAACTTGAAGAATTCAGATTTATTTTCAATATTTAATAATTCGCACATTTCCTTTGTTTGAGGAATCCTTAATGTGTAACTTATTTTTTTATTTGTTATACTATCACCATATTTAGTTGTATGAGTTTCACCGATTCTATTTCTTTCATAACCGCTTGTTAATATACCCATCTTTAAACAAAGAAAACGTAATCCTTCAACAAGTGCTCTGCTTGTATTGTCAAATAATAATTCTTTGTTTTTGCAACCATCTGTGTCAATAAGTCCTTTAATTATATATTTACTTTTCTCAATAGGAAGATTTAACCACCTGCTATTAATATACTTTTCTTTATGAACATTATAAACATCATTATATCTAAATGGCATATTAATTGTTTTTGACCAATAAATTCGTGTAGTATTATTGTTAACTTCTATTCTTGAATTTATAAATTTGTTATTAAAATATCTTTCAACACGATTTAAAACATCCTTTTTATTAACACTATGTAAACTAATATGTCCATTTGTACTGTTATTGTTCATACAACCATCACCAAGAATAACACCATAAACATAACAATCGTCTTCTGAAATACTGGAAATATCGTTATTATATTCTGGTATAGGAAATGCTATCATATCATCTTGTGTAATTTCTTTAACTTCACACCATTCAAAATCAATAAGTTTTTTTTCAAGTCTATTTTTAATTGTTGAATAATTAACTCCCTTTTTCTGATTCTTTAAAACATAAATAGGATGTTCATTTGTTATAATTAAATCATCAATACTATGTTGTGTTTTGATTTTAAATATTTCACCTTCATATGGGTGCTCTAAAACGTTTTGTATTGTTTCAACATTGCCTTCTAAATTAAATATTTCAGTTTCTCCTAAAGTAACATCTTGAATTTTCATTGGTCCATTTGTTGTATAAATTAAAGTATTTGGATGAATACATTGGTCAACGTACCTAGCTGTATTATTAAAAACACGCAACATAGGTACAAGACCATTAGAAATACCATTTGTTCCGCGAATTCTTGAGTTCTTGGATCTTACATTATGAACATGAAGTCCAATACCCCCAGCCCATTTTGAAATCATAGCACAATCCTTTAATGTAGAAAAAATACCATCAATACTATCTTCTTTCATAGACAATAAGAAACATGATGAAAGTTGTGGTCGGTTTGTACCAGCATTGAAAAGTGTAGGTGTTGCATGAGTAAAAAATTTCTTACTCATTAAATCATACGTTTCAATTGCTTCCTTAATATCAAATTCATGAATACCAAGTGCTACCCTCATAAATAAATGTTGGGGTCTTTCAATTATTATACCTTTAATTTTCATTAAATAACTTTTTTCTAAAGTCTTAAATCCAAAATAATCAATAAGAAAATCTCTTTCATAATCAATAACATCATTTAGTTTTGTTCCATGTACTTCAATAATATCCATTAATTTTTTGGAAACCAAATTCTCGCCATATAATGATTTAATTGTTTCAGTAAATGAAGGAAATGTATTTTTATGATGATTAGAAATAATAATATTTGATGAAAGTTTACCATAATCTGGATGTTCGGTTGATAATGAAGCACATATTTGTGCAGCTAATTCATCAAGTTCTGAAGTGTGAATATTTGGGTAAATTTCAGAGCACACTTTTTGAGTTAATTTTGTTGGATTAATAAATAAATTACCAGACAAATTCTTTATTCTCCTTAAAATTTTATCAAATTGTACTTCTTCTCTGGTACCATCTCTTTTTGTTACGTAATCAACTTCCATTGTATCAATAACTATACTATCAACCATTTTTTTAATATAGTTTGTAAATATTTTTATTTTAAGATTTATATTTAAAACACGAAAAAATAGAGTTAATTAAAATTAAAGAATTGTATACCTTAATAGTGATACTAATAATAATAAGTTTTTTATATGAAAAATTAAAAATTGATTAATATTTTAAACAATTGATTTTAATATACACTCGAAACACATTATGGCGTCCTATTTTGAACCAATGGGTCTTTGTGACTTTTGTTATAAACCATTTTATGAAAACGATTTTAGGCTCAAACAAATAAGTAATGAATGTGAGAATGTTTTTAAACTAGAATTTTGTGGTATAGATTGCTTACAAGCAGTTGAGAAAGATTATATGTTTGTTAGAACATATGAATTTCAAAAAACTAATGAATATAATTATTTTAATGATGATGAAGATAATATTATTGGTGAATTTATGATGAAACACCGATCATTTGCTTTTGTATGTGATAATGCTACACGAATTTATGATAATCCAATAGATATAAGTAAAAATAAGCAAGATTTAGATAATGACTATATAAGTCTTGATTTTGAAGATACTTATTCAAAACCTAATTCAAAACCAAGAATAAGAAAGACATATGATGTTATTAATCAATATTTGACACTTAGAAATTCAAATATCGAAACACTAACAAAAGAACAAAAAAAGTTCCTTGAGTTTTGTGACAAACATAAACTAATTAAATAAATTGTTTATCAACATAAAATATACAATATACAATATACAATACAAACCATACAATATACAATACAAACCATACAATATACAATATAAAATATACAATATACAATACAAACCATACAATATACAATATAAAATATACAATATACAATACAAACCATAGAGTAATTAGGTATTAATTTTTTATTTAAGATGATATTTGTTAAAATAAAATTGATTTAAACATTTTGTATTATTTTTAAATATATAAAGGACTAATAAACACAAGCAAAACAAACAAACATGGCTTCATCAACAAACTACAGAGTGCAACAAAATTATTTCTTTCGTGTGTTTCAAACAATTTTCAGTTTTATTACACTAAAACTTACAAAATTTAGGGACCTTGTATTCCAATATTCATCAAATATTGTATTGGATGAAGTAATCTTCTTTGATTTTGAGACTACTGGTTTGAATCCATTTCATTGTAAGATTATTGAATATTGTTTTATGGTAAATAACGATGAAAATAGTGAAATTTCTGACATTGTTGACCCAGAAGAAAAGATTGAAAAGATTATTACAGATATTACTGGAATTCACCCACATATGTTTGAAGGAAAACTAACACTTAATGAACATATACATACAATCTATAATTTTATTAATGGAACATACAAAAATTCCATTTTCAGTAATGAAAGAAAATATCTTGTAGCACATAATTGTCATAGTTTTGATAAGATTTTCTTGGAAAGGGCGTTGTTTAATTATAAACAAATTAATCCAAATGCTACTACTTCAAACCTTGTTTATGTAGATTCTCTGTTGTTGGCAAGAAAATTGCTTCCACAACTTAAGTCTCATAGTATGGCATCCCTAGCAAAACATTACAAGATTTCAGAGGGTGGACATCGTGCTAAGTCGGACGTATTGTGTTTGAAAAAGGTTTATCAAAACCTTCTTGTGGATTTATCAAATGAGCTAAAAATACCCGTACAATATTTTAATCAATATCCCCAAGTTGTTGTAGACTATATTGCTTTCTAAAATAATAATAATCAATAAATATAAATTAATCAATCAATAAAAAACCAATAAAACTTAAAAAACAATAAAACTTAAAAAACAATAAAACTTAAAAAACAATAAAACTTAAAAAACAATAAAACTTAAAAAACAATAAAAAACAATAAAACTTAAAAAACAATAAAACTTAAAAAACAATAAAACTTAAAAAACAATAAAACTTAAAAAACAATAAAACTTAAAAAACAATAAAACTTAAAAAAAAATAAAACTTAAAAAAC